>Ga0070726_10000055_pt1 | contig 219302 bp, 195 predicted proteins | sample tdAd471_FD_67275 | JGI IMG/M metagenome (GOLD analysis project Ga0070726, IMG submission 67275) | Marine sediment microbial communities from the Atlantic coast under amendment with organic carbon and nitrate - tdAd47.1 | ecosystem: Environmental > Aquatic > Marine > Coastal > Sediment...
ATAGGGCAGAAGCTGCGGCGGCGTCAGTGTCGGGCTGTATTTCAGAAAGTGGTGCGCCTGACCCGCCATCGGGCCAACGCCGCCCATTTGCCACATCAGCCATTGGTCGACGGCGATGCGGTCCCGTTCGGTCGCGCCGCAGAATTGCCCGGTCTTACGGGCGAGGTATTGCAGAATCGCGCCACTTTCGAAGATCGAGATGGGTTTGCCATCCGGCCCGTCGGGATCAATGATCGCGGGCATCCGGTTGTTGGGCGAAAAGGCCAGGAATTCGGGCGCGAACTGGTCGCCGTGGTTGATGTTGATCGGGTGGATTTCATAGGGCAGGCCCATTTCTTCCAGTGCGATGGTAATCTTGCGGCCATTCGGGGTGGGCCAGAAATATAGGGCGATCGGGTCTGTCATGGGATCCTCCGGGATTGACCACCAACATGGGCGACGTGTGGGCAAGTGCAAGGGGCCTTGACCTTGCTGTGACATCGGCGCATTCAATACGGGCTTCGTGGCGATTTGTTCACCGGATTGCGGGCCACGTAAAACATTCCGCTAAAGAGGTCAGGGTCAGTGCCCCCGACGCTCAACCGCGGTGGGGGTTTTTTTGTGGGAAAGGACTGCACCCCATGACTGATAACTGGAACGACAAGACCAAACTGGTTCATGCCGGCGTACGGCGTTCAGGCTATGGCGAGGTTTCCGAGGCGATCTTCCTGACCCAGGGGTTCGTCTATGACACCGCCGAGATGGCCGAGGCGCGGTTCATCGAATCCGGCCCGGATGAGTTCATTTATGCCCGCTATGGCAACCCCACTGTGCGGATGTTCGAAGACCGCATCGCCGCGCTGGAAGGGACCGAGGATGCCTTTGCCACCGCCAGCGGCATGGCGGCTGTGAACGGGGCGCTGGTTTCGATGCTGAAGGCGGGGGACCGGGTGGTGTCGTCGCGCGCGCTGTTCGGGTCGTGCCTGTATATTCTGGAAGACGTATTGCCGCGTTTCGGGGTCGAGGTTAAGTTCGTCGACGGCACCGATCTGGCGGCCTGGGAAAAGGCCGTGACGCCGGGCACCAAAGCGGTGTTCTTCGAGTCTATCGCGAACCCCACGCTGGAACTGATTGATATCAAATCAGTTTGCGATATTGCGCATAAGGCTGGCGCGACGGTTGTGGTGGACAATGTCTTTTCCACACCGGTGTTTGCGCGACCTGTGGAACTGGGCGCGGATGTCATTGTTTATTCGGCGACCAAGCATATCGACGGGCAGGGCCGTGTTCTGGGCGGCGTCGTTCTTGGCACGCAGGAGTTCATTCGAAAGACGCTGGAACCCTATCTGAAGCACACTGGCGGCGCGCTCAGCCCGTTCAATGCCTGGGTGCTGCTTAAGGGTATGGAAACGCTGGATCTGCGTTGTCGGGCGCAAGCGGCCTCGGCCCAGGCGATTGCCGAAGCGTTGGAGGGCGACGCGCGGCTGAACCGGGTGATCTTTCCGCATCTGGCCAGCCACCCGCAATACGACCTGGCGCGCCGGCAGATGTCGGCAGGCGGAACGGTCCTGTCGCTGGATATCAAGGGCGGCAAGGACGCGGCGTTTAGGGTGCTGAATGCGCTGAAGATCGTCACAATCTCGAACAACCTTGGGGACGCGAAAAGCATCGTCACCCATCCGGCGACGACAACGCATCAACGGCTGACCGAAGAACTGCGCGCGACGCTGGGGATCACGCAGGGGCTGATCCGTCTGTCCGTGGGGCTTGAGGATCTGGACGATCTGATCGGTGATCTGAAACAGGCGCTGGACGCGATCTGAGGCGATTGTCATGGAAATGACACCCTGAACCGCCTATCTGGTCACAAGATCATTTTGCAGGAGGGGGCCGCGATGACCCTCGATACGCCCAAGGCCGAGGTTGACCGCGACGGCGCAGAACGTGCGCTCAGCACGCTGCGCGACTGGGCCAGCACCGCGACCCCGGAAGAGGTTGCCGCGCTGGATCCGGCGATTGCCCGGTTGCTGCCTGACACGGCGGTTGCAAATTACCCAGATCTGGCAAGGGATTACCCGGCGAAGTTCACGCCGGATGCGAATTACCTCGCCTCGATGCCGGATTTGCAGAACGGTCCGACCTCGCTGATCCGGGGGGCGCATAAGGCAATCCAGCACGTTGGAATTTCCAACTTCCGCCTGCCGATTCGGTATCGCACGCGCGATGGCGGCGACGTGACACTTGAAACCAGCGTGACCGGTACCGTCAGCCTGGAGGGCACCCGCAAAGGCATCAACATGTCGCGGATCATGCGGACGTTCTATGCCCATGCGGAAAGCGACTTCAGCTTTCGGGTTATGTCGGCGGCACTTGATGACACCAAGGCTGATCACGACAGTATTGATGCGCGCCTGCAAATGCGGTTTGCGTTCCCGACCCGGGTTGCAAGCCTGCGTTCGGGCCTGTCCGGGTTCCAGTATTACGACATCGCGATGGAACTGATCGAACGCGCCGGGGTGCGCCGCCGGGTGTATCATTTCGACTATGTCTATTCGTCGACCTGCCCATGTTCGCTGGAACTGTCGGAACATGCCCGACAGCATCGCGGGCAGTTGGCGACGCCGCATTCGCAGCGTTCAGTGGCGCGGATTTCAATGGAATTGGTCAGCGACAGTCGGGTCTGGTTCGAAGACCTGATCGACCTGTGCCGGGCGGCCGTGCCAACGGAAACCCAAGTCATGGTCAAGCGCGAGGATGAGCAGGCGTTCGCAGAACTCAACGCCGCCAATCCGATGTTCGTGGAAGATGCGGCACGGCTGTTTGCGGACCGGCTTCTGGCGGACAACCGGATCGGCGATTTCCGCGTGGTCGCCAGCCATCTGGAAAGCCTGCACAGCCATGACGCGGTCTCGATCCTGACCGAGGGTGAGACATTTGCGAATGAAAGCATTGATCCGCGGTTGTTTGATACGCTGGTGCCACGGGGATAATGCGGACAACCAGACGCCTGCCCGGCGCCTTTCGGGCTTGATTTCCAGCGCATGAAGATGGCTCTGAAATCCGCGCTGGAACGTGTTCAAACACCGCTCTGTGTTGACACCGTCCCGCGCCCGGCCCAAGCCTGCGCCCCATGATTGATCTGCGTCCAGTCGGTTATGTCGTCGGTCTGATGGTTGCGATCCTCGGGGCGTCGATGCTGATCCCGATGGCGCTGGACTGGTGGATGGGGAACGGCCACGCCACGGTCTTCCTGGTCTCGGCGATAATCACGGCACTGATTGGCGGGCTGGTGGCACTTGCGTCCTCTAATGGGGTCGGGCCGCGCCTGTCGATCCAGCAGACCTTTCTGCTGACCACCGGCGTCTGGCTGGCGCTGCCGGTTTTCGGGGCGGTGCCCTTTGCCTTTGGCCCCGGTGAGGTGCGCCCGGTCGATGCGTTTTTCGAGGCGATGTCAGGTTTGACAACCACCGGGTCCACGGTCTTTACCGATATCGAATTGCTGCCCGAAGGCGTGCGGCTGTGGCGGGCCATGCTGCAATGGTTCGGCGGCATCGGGATCATTGTTGTGGCGATGGTGTTCCTGCCCGAATTGCGCGTGGGCGGCATGCAGATCTTCCGATCCGAAGGCTTTGACACTTTCGGCAAGATCCTGCCCCGCGCGACCGAGATCGCACAGCGGATCTCGGTCATATACGCCGGGCTGACGCTGGCCTGTGTTCTGGCCTATCTGGGGCTTGGAATGGGGCCGCTGGATGCGATCTGCCACGCGATGACCACCATCGCGACCGGGGGGTTTGCAAATTACGACAGCAGCTTTGCCGACTTCGGCATCGGCATTGAATACGCCGCTGCGGTGTTCATGCTGCTAGCCGCACTTCCCTTCGTGCGATTTGTCCAGCTGGCCGCAGGCAGCGCGCAACCATTGCTGAGCGATCCGCAGATCCGCGCCTTCTTTGGCACTGCTTTGGTGCTGGTACTGGCGATGACCTTGTGGCTGTGGGTGTCATCCCCACTGACCGGAGAAGTCGGTTTCAGGAAGGCGCTGTTCAACATCGTCTCGATCCTGACGGGCACCGGATACGCCAGTGCCGATTACGACCATTGGGGCGCCTTCCCGGTGGTGCTGTTTTTCTTCGTCGGGCTGATTGGCGGCTGCGCTGGTTCGACCAGCTGTTCGATCAAGGTGTTCCGCTATCAACTTCTGATCTCGGCGATCAAGGCGCAGGTGCGGCTGATCCATTCGCCGCATGGGATATTTTCGCCGCGCTATGGTGGCCGGTCGGTGGGCGAGGATGTGTTGTCTTCGGTCATGGCGTTTTTCGTGCTGTTCGTGGTCACACTCGGCGTCGTGGCCGTATTGCTGAGTTCGACCGGGCTGGACTTCATCACCTCGGTATCCGGCGCGGCGGCAGCATTGGCCAACATCGGCCCCGGATTGGGGCCCGAGATTGGGCCGTCAGGCAACTTCAGTGGGCTGGGTGATACGGCCAAGTGGATCCTGATCGCCGCGATGCTGATCGGGCGGCTGGAGCTGATGGCCGTCTATGTGTTGTTCACACTGAAATTCTGGCGAACCTGAAGGCGCGGGGCGTTGGGACGGGATTGCCGCGATGCTGAAATATCGCGGGATCGAGGATGCCGGGGGGCACCCACTTTCTTGCGCGCCACAAAGGTGGCGCGGTCGCGCATTTCCGACAGGACTGGCCCGGTGCACGCCAAAGGCGCGTGGCGTGTGCGCCTACTTCCAGCAGCTCACCAGAACGGTCATCCCGATAGCCTGACGGGTCAGATCTTCGGGCGGGATCGGGGCGTCTGCGCTGGCGGCTGCGGGATCGCCACCGGCATTGGACAGGAAGGTCGCAATCGCGGCCGCGTCGGTGGCAAAGCTGACGTCGGGGGGCAGCTGCTGGCCTGTGGCGCTGCTGGTTGGGACCAGCATTCCGATGACGGCACCGGAATTATCGAACACCGGCCCGCCTGCGTCGCCGGGCTGTGTTGCCAGTGCCAGGCGGGCCAGCGTGTCATTGCCGTCCAGCCCGCGAATGTCGGCCAACTGACCAAAGGTCATCGTCGGCGTGCCCAGCACCCCGCCATAGCTGTAGCCTGCCACCGAAACCTCGGATTGCAGGCGTGGCGCGCCGGGGCGGAAGCGGGCGATGCGGGTCGGCGACAAGGGGTTGGCGGGCGTCAGCAAGACAAGCCCCAGATCATCGTCAACGGTGGCGACCGTGGCGTCGGTTTCGCTGTCCAGCGTGATGCGGGTGCAGCTGTCCACGGCCTCGGTCGTGGTCAGGACCGATCCGGCGCGGTCGACGTAGAAACCAGACCGGGTGATCGCAGGGCGGCGGATTTTCAGACCCGCAACCAGATCAATCGACTGATCCTCTCCGGTGACATCGGGCAGCACGCCGTCCAGCCGGGTAAAGCTGGCGCGCATGTTTTCCAGCACCCGCAAGCGGCGTTTTTCGTCGCCTATGGGCCAGATGAGGGTATAGCCCTTGATCTCTCCGTTCTCCAACTCGGCATAGGTTTCCGAGATGATGCGGCTGTCCTGACCTTCCAGCCTGAAAGAGCTGTTGCCGCGATCGCGCAAGCCTTCGGGCGGCACGATTTCCAGCGTCTGCATAATGTCGTACAGCCCATAAAGGCTGGCCTGATCGCCGCTTTGGCTGATCAGGATGACGCGGGTCGGGTCGCCCTCGGTCACCGGATCGTAATGGGCGAAGGGCGGCACATAGCGGTCAAACTTGACCAATGCGGTGGGCATATTGACCGAGATTCCGGCGCGTGCGTCCGTCACCAGGGCCAGGTCGAGGCCGTCCAGAATTGCGTTGTAATCGGCAATCAACCGCCCGCGCTGGGCGGTGGTCAGAACGCCGGTCGGCTCGATCCCCTTGGATTCCTGCCAGGCGGACATGGCGCGGCGGCTGATCCTGCCAAGCGCGCCGTCGATGCCGCCATCATAGTAACCTTCCCATTTCAGGGCGGTCTGGAGCAGCTTCTTTGCTTCTTTGGTCAGTTCCTTTTCGCTGGCGCGAGCCTCTTCGACGGTTTCATCCGGCACAGGTGGCGCCGGCGGGTCGAGCGGTTCGACGGCGGCGGTGTCGCTGCTATCGGTTGCCGCATCCGCGCCGGACGCCGCCGCAATATCGGCGGCGATGGCGGCTGCGGCGGCGTTCGCCTCGGCTTCGGCGGCTTCTGCCGCGGCGGCTGCTGCGATTTCAGCGGCTGCGGCGGCTTCTGCTTCGGCCTGCGCCGCTGCCTGGGCTGCGGCCTGATCTGCGGCTTCAGCCTCGGCGCGGGCTGCGTCTTCGGCGGCAGCTTCTGCGGCGGCCTGTGCTGCGGCCTCCGCAGCCTCGGCTTCGGCGGCTTCCAGGGCCAGTTGCTGTTCCTGCGCCTCGATCGCGGCGGCAAGTTCGGAATCGGCGGTGCCCTCGACCGGCTCTTCGGTCGCAGCGGTTTCCGTGGTCGCAGAATCAGTGTCCGTCTCGCCGATATCGGTGGAAACGATTGCGCCGCCACCGGACTCGTCGGAACCTTCAGCGGGCTGCGCATCATCCAGCAGGCTGATTTCTACATCCTCGGGCGAGGCACTGTCGGCTGTTCCGCTGACGGTCGCGCCGCCAGCGCTGACCCCGGCGCGGGGCCAGAATTGAGCTTCGAATGTGCCACCATCGGACAGAAAACTGTCGCGCGGGATCAGGTTTGCGCCGATCAGGCGCGACATCTCATCCTCGGCCTGGTCAGGCGGGAATGGGCCGACGACCAGCGCGAACCAGCCAGATGTGCCAAGCTGGTATCCGGCCAGCGGCAAATCCTGCCCGCCATAGCTTTCGGCGCGCGATTCAGCAGTGCTGACCCTTGGGTATGCCTCTATCTGAATCCAGGCGCTGTCCTGCGCCGATACCTGCGAACCAAGGCCGAACACGAAAAGCGTGATGACCCAGAAAATACGATGAATGCTCAACCTGTCTTACCTCAATACGTCTAAGTTGCGTGTTTGCGCCGACAATATCATGCGCGTCGACGGATGCACGTACTTCCTGAGCGTCCGGCGATGGACAACCTAGGATGTGTTGCCTATGCAGAACGCGCCTTCTGACTGGGTCGCAAAACATGCCTGAATCGTTCAAAAAACCGCGCAGCTTTCAAGAGATCATCCTGCGCCTGCAGGCCTATTGGGCCGGGCAGGGCTGCGCGATCCTGCAGCCCTATGATATGGAGGTTGGCGCGGGCACCTTTCACCCGGCCACCACCTTGCGCGCGCTGGGCCCGAAGCCCTGGGCGGCGGCCTATGTCCAGCCCTCGCGCCGGCCAACCGACGGGCGCTATGGCGACAGCCCGAACCGCTGGCAGCATTATTACCAGTTTCAGGTCATCATCAAACCCAGCCCGCCGGATTTGCAGGCGCTGTACCTCGGGTCGCTCGACGCCATCGGGATCGACAGCGCGATCCACGATATCCGCTTTGTCGAAGATGACTGGGAAAGCCCGACACTGGGCGCATGGGGCCTGGGCTGGGAGGTTTGGTGCGACGGGATGGAGGTCAGCCAGTTCACCTATTTCCAGCAGGTCGCGGGCCATGATTGCGCGCCTGTTTCGGGTGAGCTGACATACGGTCTGGAACGCCTCGCGATGTACGTCCTTGGTTTCGACGACGGCAACAAGATGCCGTTCAACGACCCCGACGATCCGATCCCGCTGACCTATGGCGATGTGTTTCAGGAGGCCGAGGCACAATACGCCCGCTGGAATTTCGACGTGGCCGACACCGGCGCGCTGGAACAACACTTCAAAGATGCCGAGGCCGAGGTTGCGCGCATCCTCGACCAGGCGCCCGTTGACCCTAAAACCGGACGCACCATCGTGATGGCGCAACCCGCATATGATCAGGCGATCAAGGCCAGTCATCTGTTCAACCTGCTGGATGCGCGCGGCGTCATCTCGGTCACTGAACGGCAGGCTTATATCGGGCGGGTGCGCGCACTGACCAAGGCCTGCGCGGATGCCTGGCTGGACACCGCGGCGGGCGGCGCAGCTTGAAGACGCTGTCGCGCATATTGCCAAAACCTGCCGTCATGTTCCTGCTGCAAAACCTGGAGCATCGCGACACGGATCTGGGCAGCCGGGCGCGGCGGCGGCTGGGTCGGCTGCGGCGGCGCGCCTCTGTTCAGGCGTTCGAAAGGCATGTTGCGCGTCTGAAACAGGGTGATACCTGCATGGATTGCGGTGCCAATGTCGGCGTGGTCACGAAACAGCTGGCCGCAACCGGCGCGACAGTCCACGCCTATGAACCCGACCCCGATACATTCCGACAGCTACGCGAAAACGTCGACCATTTGCCCAATGTGTCGCTGCACCAGGTCGCCCTGGGCAGCAAGCCCGGTCACGCAACCCTGCGCCGCGTGCATGAAGCGCTCGGCACGCCCCAGCAGCGCAGCCAGGCATCATCGATATATTTCAGCGATCCGGAGCAGTTTGTCGAAGACGGCGTCAAGGTGGAACAGCGCGCCTTCGCGGAGGAGGTCGCGCGCCTTGGCGGCAATGTGGCGCTGGTCAAGATGGATATCGAAGGGGCAGAGTTCGACATTCTGCCCCAGATATTCGCCGATCCGGCGCGGCAGGGCTTTGACGCGCTGTTCGTGGAAACGCACGAGCGTATGACGCCGTCGCAAATCCCCGTCGTCGCACAGATGCGGCGTGACGCGGCAAAACTGTCCAAGCCGTTCATCAGTCTGGACTGGCCATGACCGGCAAACTGGTGGCAAGCGGGATCGTTCTGGCGGCGCTGATCGGCGGCGCAGCCATGTGGTATTTGCAGGTCTATGGCTATTATGGCGAGGTTGCGCTGGGGCAGGGCGGGCTGAAAGACGGGCTGACCACGATCCAGCTGATCGATGCGGCGGGCGAATATGTGGCGCTGGACCCGAAGGCGTTTCAGGGCATCACCTCGGACAGCTCTCCGATCCGATTCCGGGGGTGCATGACGCTGGACGACCCGGAAGCGGCGATTGCCATGGCCCCGCCTGCGAAAGATGCCGAACCGCTGGTCGCGCCGTTCTGGTTTGACTGCTTTGACGCAGTGGCCATTGGCGGCGATCTGGAAGCAGGGCGCGCCACCGCGATCATGGCCGAGGAAAATATCGAGGACGGCATCGACCGGGTGCTGGCCATTTACCCTGATGGGCGGGCCTATGCCTGGCATCAGTTGAACGCGACTTTCAGGAAGTGAACCGATGCCGGATCTGTTGATCGAACTCTTTTCCGAGGAAATCCCCGCCCGGATGCAGGCGCGCGCCAGCGATGATCTGAAGCGGTTGGTGACAGACGGTCTGGTTGCGGCTGGTCTGACCTATGCCAGCGCCGCCGCCTTCGCCACGCCCCGCCGGTTGTGCCTGACGGTTGAGGGGCTGAGCGATCGGTCCGCCGACACCCGTGAAGAACGCAAAGGCCCGCGCGTCGATGCGCCCGAAAAGGCGGTGGAGGGGTTCTTGCGCTCCACCGGTCTGACCAGGGACCAGTTGGAGGCGCGCGACGACAAAAAGGGGCAGGTCTGGTTCGCGGTGATCGCCAAGCCGGGGCGCGACGCGGGAGAGATTGTGGCCGAGGTGTTGGAAGCCACAGTGCGCGGCTTTCCCTGGCCCAAATCGATGCGCTGGGGCGCGGGACCACTGAAATGGGTGCGCCCGCTGCATTCGATCCTGTGCATCCTCAGCGATGAAAGCGGGGCCGAAGTCGTGCCGCTGACCATCGACGGGATCACGGCTGGTGATGCAACCGAAGGGCATCGCTTCATGGCGCCGGGGCAGTTTTCTGTTGCGGGGTTCGAGGATTACGAGGCGAAGCTGAAGAAAGCCAACGTGGTCCTGCGCCCCGAAGAACGGGCCGAGGCGATCTGGAACGACGCCACGCAACAGGCCTTCGCGCGCGGGCTTGAGGTGGTCGAGGATAAGGGTTTGCTGGCCGAGGTTGCCGGGCTGGTCGAATGGCCGGTTGTGCTGCTGGGTGCGATTGACGGGGCGTTTCTGGGGCTTCCGGCAGAGGTGCTGCAAACCTCGATGAAAGAGCATCAGAAATTCTTCTCGGTCCGGAACCCGAAGTCGGGGCGGATCGAAGGCTATGTGACCGTCGCGAACCGGGAGACCTTGGATGATGGCGCGACGATCCTTGAAGGTAACGGGCGGGTGCTGGCCGCGCGGCTGGCCGATGCGGCGTTCTTCTGGGAGAACGATCTGCGCGTCGCCAAGGTCGGCATGGACGACTGGCGCGCGGCGCTGGAAAACGTGACGTTTCATGCCAAGCTGGGGTCACAAGCGGAACGGGTGGATCGGATCGCCGCGCTGGCGAAGGAAATCGCGCCGAGTGTCCGCGCGGATGCAGAGCAGGCTGCGGAGGCGGCGCGGCTGGCCAAACTCGATCTGGCGTCCGAGATGGTCTATGAGTTCCCGGAACTTCAAGGGGTTATGGGCAGGTACTACGCCGAAGCCTCTGGCGCGTCGGCGGAGGTCGCGGCGGTGGCGCAGGACCACTACGCCCCCCTCGGCCCGTCCGACGACGTCCCCACCGCCCCGCTGAGCGTCGCCGTAGCGCTGGCCGACAAGATCGACACGCTGACCGGGTTCTGGGCGATTGACGAGAAACCGACGGGCAGCAAGGACCCCTATGCGCTGAGGCGGGCGGCGTTGGGGGTTATTCGGTTGGTTTTGGAGAATGGGGTGAAGTTGCCCGCGAATTCGGTTCTCAAGCACTCTTATCTTTCAATTATCAAATCTCTCGCCGCACAGGCTTGGTTGTTCCATTTAGTTTCAACCGAGGATGGCAAAGAGTGGCTAATGGATAGGTTTGTGTTTAGTGAATTGAACCAGGTTGAAGTGTCAATTGACGAGCAAACACTTAAATTCGGAATCGGCTGGTACGGTAGTGAGAAACTGGTACCAGAACCGTATCAAATTACTGAAAACCTCCTCGCCTTCCTCCACGACCGCCTAAAAGTCTACCTCCGCGACCGGGGCATTCGCCATGATGTCATCGACGCCTGCTTGGCTATGCCGAACGCCGACGACCTGACCCTTCTTGTCAAACGGGCGGAGGCTCTGTCGGAGACCCTCAAGACCGACGACGGCGAGAACCTCGTGCAGGGGTTCAAGCGGGCCAACAACATTCTGGCGCAGGCTGAGGACGCGGACGGGGTGGAATACTCCTACGGGGCCGACCCGAAGTTCGCCGAGACCGAGGAGGAGCGCACCCTGTTCACCGCCCTCGACGCCGCCGAAGCCAAGATTGCCCCGGCGATGGAGGCCGAGGATTTCGGCGCCGCGATGACCGCCATGGCCGGTCTGCGCGCCCCGATCGACGGGTTTTTCGACGCGGTTCAGGTGAACGCCGACAGTCAGGTTCTGCGCCGCAACCGCCTGAACCTGCTGAGCCGGATCAGGACGATCTGCCTGAGCGTCGCCGACCTGACCAAGCTGGACGGGTAGGGGCCGCGCGCAAGCCGGCACCATGGCCCGTTTTCGACGTGGAGTGAACGTCGGCTGTCAACGATCTTTGTGCACGGAATCAAGGCGCAGCCGCCGTGCACTCGCCAGCCGGTCCGGGCGGGTTGGCGATGGGTGAGGTTCGCGCCTCCTTCAGACTTGACGGGATCACGCAACCATCCAAGCGCCCCGCACTACCGTTGGTTCGCCAACCCACGGGCTGTCGAGTGCACGGCTTGTGTTTGGATCAGGTGAACGCCTGCGGCTTGACACTTGGCAAAGAAGATTCCCCGCCGACCCTTGCCCGACCATCAATCCTCGCTATGCTGCGGCGCGAAAGGATGCCGCGGTGCAGCATAGCGACCTGACCCAGATGACCGAGATCACGCCGACGGCCCCCATGTCGGCGGCGCTGCATGGTGGGCGCGCGAAATGTCTGCAACGCCTGATCCGGCTGGACCTGCCGGTGCCGCGCACCGTGGCGCTGCCGTTCCCGACCGTCCGCGCAATCGCTCAGGGGCAGATGCCCGATCTTGCCGCGCTGCTGGGTCAATTCGATGCAGGCGCGCTGCTGTCGGTGCGACCTTCAAGCGAAGATCCCGATTGGGGCGGCCCCGGCGCGATCCTGAATATCGGCATGAATGACGCGCATCACGCTGCGCTTTGCGAAACATTGGGAGAGGCCGCCGCAACCGCGCTTTATGTGCGGTTCCTGCAAGCCTATGCGGTGGATGTCGCCCATCTGGACCCGGATGAATTCGAAACCGAACAGACAGATGCCGACACTCTGCAACGTCTGCTGGCCGCCTACAAAGATGAAGCGGATGAGCCCTTTCCGCAGGATCACGCGCATCAGCTTGCCGCGGTGCTGTCTTCGATGGCGCGGGCATGGGAAGGCACCTCGGCCCGTATCCTGCGCGAAGCACGCGGCGCGCCCGCCGACGCGGGGCTGGGCCTTGTGGTGCAGGAAATGGCGCTGGGCGTGGGGCCTGCGGAAAGCGGCTCTGGCGTGATCCAGTTTGTCAGCTCGGACACGGGCCAGGATATCGTGACCGGGCGCTACCTCAGCCAAAGCCAGGGGCGCGATGCGCTGACGGGTCTGGAAGGCGCGATATATCTGACCCGTGATGAGCGTGGCCCCTCGCTTCAGGAACTGTGCCCGGATGTTTTCGCCGATCTGATCCGCATTGGCGGTATTTGCCGCCAGCGCCTGCGCGAAGAAATGCAGGTGGAATTCACCGTCAGCGACGGGCGCCTGTTTGTTCTGGACGCGGTGCGTATCGCACGCAACAGCCGTGCGGCGGTGCGGATTGCCGTGGCGCTGGCCGAAGATGGCGTGATCCCGAAGGCCGAAGCGCTGCTGCGGATCGAACCGCGCGCCTTGAATGAATTGCTGCACCGGCAGGTTGATCCATCGGGCGCGCGCGACGTCGTGGCGCAGGGCATCGCGGCCAGCCCAGGCGCGGCGACCGGCGTGCTGGTGTTCACGGCCGAGGCGGCGCAGGCCAATGCGGCGCGGGGCGAACCCTCGATCCTGGTGCGCCATGAAACCACGCCCGAGGATATTCGCGGCATGCACGCCGCCGTCGCGGTGCTGACGGAACGCGGCGGCATGACCAGCCACGCGGCGATGATCGCGCGCGGGCTTGGCTTGCCCTGTGTAGTGGGCGCATCGCGCATCGCCATCGACGCCGCCGACCAGACGCTGACGACCCGGGACGGGCGGGTGCTGAACGCCGGGGACGTGGTGACACTTGACGGAACAGCGGGTGAGGCGCTGGCCGGGGCCGCGCCGCTGTTGGAACCGGCGCTTGGCGACAGTTTCCGCACCCTGATGGATTGGGCCAGCGATCATCAGGATATCGACGTGCGCGCCAATGCCGATACCGTCGCAGAAGCGCAGGTTGCCGCCACCTTCGGGGCCAGCGGCATCGGGCTGTGCCGGACCGAGCACATGTTTTACGAGGCTGACCGCCTGACCGTGATGCACGAGATGATCTTTGCCGATGGTCCCGATGACCGGCAGGGCGCGCTGGACCGCTTGCTGCCGATGCAGCGGGCCGATTTCGCGCAGCTGTTCCGCATTATGGAGGGGCGGCCCGTCTGCATCCGTCTGCTGGATCCGCCGCTGCATGAGTTTCTGCCGAATTCACGCTCGGGCCTGCGCGAATTGGCGGATGCCTTGGGGATGCCGTTGAAGGACGTGACGCGCCGGGTCGCCTCGCTAACCGAATTCAACCCGATGCTGGGGATGCGCGGGGTGCGTCTGGGCGTGGCCATGCCCGAGATCTATGAGATGCAGGCACGCGCCATTTTTGAGGCAACGGTCGAAGCGACCCACGCCGGCAACCCCGTGGTGCCCGAGGTGATGATCCCGCTGGTCTCGGCCTTTCGGGAGGTTGAGTTGGTCAAAAGCCGCATCGACGCGGTGGCCGCCGCCGTGCGGGCCGAAAGCGGCACAGAATTCTCGTTCCGCCTTGGGGTCATGGTCGAAACCCCGCGCGCCGCGCTGCGCGCGGACGAGATTGCACGCTATGCGGAATTCCTCAGCTTCGGGACCAACGACCTGACGCAGATGACCTATGGCCTGTCGCGTGACGATGCCGGACGCTTCATGAGCGAATATGTCAGCCAGGGTGTCTTCCCCGAAGACCCGTTCCACCGCCTGGACGAAGACGGCGTGGGCGAATTGTTACGCATCGGCGCACAACGCGGGCGGGCGGCGCGTCCCGATGTGACCCTGTCGATCTGCGGCGAACATGGCGGCGACCCCGAAAGCATCGAGTTTTGCCGCCGCGCGGGGTATGATTACGTCAGTGCCTCGCCCTTCCGGGTGCCGCTGGCGCGGCTGGCGGCGGCGCAATTGGCGATCCGGGCTGGCACGAAATCCGCACAACTTTAGCGTGGGGTGACAACTTGACGCGGGCGTAAAGCGCGTTTTGTCGCCAGTTCTGGGCCAAAAAGCGCCCATATTGGATGATTGTCGTCCCACAATGCGCTGAAATCACGCGGGTGTTTACGGACCGGGGGTGGATTTGCAAGATTAACTCCTTTAAGGCCCCCCACGGCGATCGGGGAGATTGGGTCGCCAGAATGTATGGATGCAAGGCGCCGGGACGGTTGGCGCGACAGATGTAGGGACGAAAGACATGGACGGCTCTCGCCAGGTTGCTACCCTCGGGGTGGCATTGGTTGCCTTTTGCGGTGGATTGACCACTGCTTTGATGATTCAGGAATTTACCGGGGACGCGTCGGCACCGAATACGCGCCCTGTGGTGACAACGACGCCGACTGCTCCGACAGTGACCGAACAGGTCGTCGAGGCCAGCGTGATCGTGCCGATGGTGCCAGCGCCATCGCTGGCCGAGAATCTGGCCGGACTGCTGGGCGACAAGACCCAGCCGCTGACGGCGTCAGTGCCCGACACGATGACCAAGATGATCCGGCCGCACCCGGTGCAAGGCCCGGTCAAGGGGCCAGGCCCGGTGCAATACACCCGCGCCTATGTTGACAGCCTGCCGGTTGCCAAAGGCGGGCGCGACTGGCGCTGCATGACCGAGGCGCTGTACTTCGAAGCGCGCGGCGAAAGCGTCAAGGGCATCTTTGCCGTGGCCGAGGTTATCCTGAACCGCGTCGACAGCAAGCGTTTTCCGAATTCGGTCTGCGGCGTCATCAAGCAGGGCGTAAACAACCCGCGCGGTTGCCAGTTCTCTTACGCCTGTGACCGCTATCCAGAGGTTTACCGCGAAAAAGGGGCACGCGCACTGGTGGGCAAGATTGCCCGCGTGATGCTGGATGGTGCGGACCGCAAGCTGACCAAGGGGTCGGATCATTACCACACCAAGGCGGTAAACCCGCGTTGGGCGCGTGCGTTCGACCGGACCGTGATCATCGGTGTGCACAAATTCTACCGCTCATAATCGTTTATCCGGTTCAGTTGATCTGACGGATTGAATGGCAGGCCCGGGCAAGTCCCGGGCCGCTTTTTTGCGTGATGCGGACATTGGTGGACCTTTTTGCATTAAACGGCTTGCCCGGCGATCCTCGGACATCCAGGCCAGCAGCGCCGCATCCCAAACCGATCATCACGCCCGCCTTTTCTGGTTCATCCCGGACCGATCATACGCTAACCCGGCTTTGATGACCGACTCCGTCTCACTCAGCTTCGGCCCGCTTGAGGATCGCGCCCGCGCAGATGCGCCGGATGCGGATCGGATTTCCTTGCGCGACTTCCCCGTCGATGTCGAAATCGGCGCGTTCGAGGTTGAGCGTGGCACGACCCAGCGCCTGCAATTTTCAGTTGTCGTGGCCGTTGCGCCGCCGGATGCGGAGGTCGGCGACGATGTCGACCGCATCCTGTCCTACGATACCATCGCCGATGCGATCCGGACCGAGCTGGCGGCAGAACGCCTTGCCCTGCTGGAAACGCTGGCCGAGCGTATCTCGCTTCGCCTTCTGGCTGAACCACAGGCGCGACAGGTCTGGATTCGCATTGAAAAGCTGGATCGTGGACCGGGCGCGCTGGGGGTCGAGGTTGTGCGCCAAAGCAGCAAACAAGCGGCAAGCGGTGCGGCCCCGCCTGTCGTCGTGGACCTTGGCGCGCTGACCGGCGCGCCCGAGGCCGCGGCCAAATGGCTGGACTATCTGCATCATCAGGAAAAACCGGTTCTGGTTTGCGCTGATGCGGATATCGCCGCGCCATCGAACGAAGCGCAGCGCCGCATCGCCTTGCTGACCCGCGACGCCGCGACCTGGGCGCTGTCGATGCTGCACGCCAAGGCCCATGTCGCCGCCACGCGTACCGAAGTTGACTGGGCGCTTGCACAGGGGCGGCTAACCCTCTGGGCGCCGGGGAAAATGCTGCTCGACACGCCGGGCGCGCCGGATGTGGCCGCAGACGGGGCCGTCCTGGCGGGTTGGATGGCTGACCGGCTGGGGGCGCAGAAACTGGTGGTCGTCGGCAGGGATTTGCCCGCAGGCGTCAGAACTCCGGCGATTTCTGTCGAAACTGAAACACTCTCTCTGGGGTGATCCTTGCCAAGGCGGGGCCGATTGCCGATAGCCGTGGCATGAACAGCTATTACCGCCCTTTGGTCCAGATTGACGCCGCCCGGCCTGCCGATGCGCGGCCCGTGGCCGGGGGCTGGGGCTGGTTTACCCATGCCGAGCGGATCGAGCGGGGCGGTGCGCGCAAGGTCGTGGCGGCGCCGGAAATTCCGGGCGACACGCTGGCCGCGATCACCGCGGAGCGCGCGCCGCTGGCCGGGCTTGATCTGACCCAGCCGCGCCTGATGGGCATTCTGAATGTGACGCCGGACAGTTTTTCGGACGGCGGGCGGTTCTTCGACCCTGACGTGGCGCTGGCCCATGCCCGCGCGATGGCTTCGGGCGGGGCGGATATTCTGGACATCGGCGGCGAAAGCACCCGCCCCGGCGCGGCCGTAGTTTCAGTGTCGGATGAAATTGCACGCACCGCGCCGGTTATCGAGGCGCTGCGGCACGGGTACGACGGCGCGCTGTCGATCGACACGCGCAAGGCCTCCGTCGCGCAGGCGGCTTTGCAGGCAGGGGCCGATATCGTCAATGACGTGGCCGCGCTTGGCTTTGATCCGGCATTGGCCGGTGTGGTCGCCGACGCGAACGCCCCGGTGATCCTGATGCATGCGCAGGGCGATCCGGCGACGATGCAAGACGCGCCGCGCTATGACGATGTTCTGCTGGGCGTATATGACTACCTCGCCGGGCGCGTTGCTGCGGCGCGCGCTGCGGGGATTGCGGCGGACCGGATCGTGGTTGATCCGGGTATCGGATTTGGCAAGACGTTGGATCATAATCTGGCGCTGCTGCGCGGGCTTTCGCTGTTTCATGGCCTTGGCTGTCCGATCCTGCTGGGGGCGTCGCGCAAGCGCTTTATCGGAACGCTGGCGGGGGCCGCGGATGCGGATGACCGGATGCCGGGATCACTCGCCGTCGCGCTGGCGGGGCTGGCGCAGGGCGTGCAGATCACCCGCGTTCATGATATGGAAGCGACAAAACAAGCCGTCACCCTATGGCAGGCGGCAACGGGAATGGGACAGGCATGAGCAAACCATTATTTGGAACCGACGGCGTGCGCGGCAGGGCCAATGAGTGGCCGATGACCGCCGACATGTGCTTGCGACTTGGCGCGGCGGCGGGTCGGTATTTTCGCACCGATGGGCAGATCCGGCACCGGGTGGTGATCGGCAAGGACACACGCCTCAGCGGGTATATGATCGAAAACGCGCTGACCGCGGGTCTGACCAGCACCGGCATGGATGTGCTGCTGCTGGGCCCGGTGCCGACCCCGGCGGTCGGTTTGCTGACGCGGTCCATGCGCGCCGATCTGGGGATCATGATCTCGGCCAGCCACAATCCGCATCAGGACAACGGCATCAAGTTCTTCGGCCCCGATGGTTTCAAGCTGAGTGATGAGGCCGAGGCCGAGATTGCCGCCATGGTGCAGGGCGACGTGGCCCCCGTGCCGCCGGCCGAGATTGGCCGCGCCACCCGGATCGACGATGGCCGGGGCCGCTATGTGGAACGGACCAAGGCCAGTTTTCCACGCGGGCTGCGGCTGGACGGGCTGAAGGTCGTGGTGGATTGCGCCAACGGGGCCGCCTATCGCGCCGCGCCCGAAGTCCTGTGGGAGCTGGGGGCCGAGGTGATCCCCGTCGGGGTCAGCCCGAATGGCACCAATATCAACAACGGCTGCGGGTCGACCAATACCTCGCTGGCAGCTGAATCCGTTGTGGCGCACGGCGCGGATGTGGGCATCTGCCTGGACGGGGATGCCGACCGGGTGATGATCCTGGATCAGAACGGGCGGGTGGCGGACGGCGATCAACTGATGGCGCTGCTGGCGGCGCGCTGGGCGGACGAGGGGTGGCTGAACGAAAACACGCTGGTCGCCACGGTGATGAGCAATCTGGGGCTGGAACGCTTGCTCAAAAAACGCGGATTGGACCTGATGCGCACAGCCGTCGGCGACCGCTATGTGGTCGAAGCGATGCGCGCGGGCGGCTTCAATCTGGGTGGCGAGCAGTCGGGCCATATCGTCATGACCGATTTCGGCACAACCGGCGACGGGCTGGCGGCCGGGCTGCAATTCCTGGCGGAAATGGTACGTACCGAGGTCAAGGCCAGCGTGCTGACGCAAAGCTTTACGCCGGTGCCACAGCTGTTGAAAAACGTCCGCTATGCAGGCCCTGACCCGACCAATGCAGTACCGGTACAGGCGGCGATTGCCGATGCCGAACACCAGTTGAACGGCACCGGTCGCCTGTTGATCCGCAAGTCGGGGACCGAGCCACTGATCCGCGTCATGGCCGAGTGTGAGGATGAGGGGCTTCTGGCCGAAGTCGTCGACGGCGTGGTGGCAGCGGTTGAGGCAGCGGCCTGAGCACGATGTCTGAAAGCCCGCAACAGATGCCCACATTCACCCTGGCCGATATTGCCAGCGCGCTGGGCGCGCCGGTTCTGGGCGACGGGACAGTGCCGCTCAGCGGGGCGGCGGAACCGGCGGACGCGACGCCTGACCAGTTGGCGATGGCGATGAACCCGGCCTATGCCGACGGGCTGACCAAGGGCCGCGCGCGCGCCGCTCTGGTCTGGCCCGGGGCGGACTGGCAGGCGCTGGGCCTGTCGGGCGCTGTGGAGGTGCCCCGCGCGCGTCTTGCCATGGCGGGCGTCACCGCGCTGTTCGATCCGGGCCCCGAGGTTGCGCCCGGCATTCACCCCAGCGCCGTAATCGACCCAAGCGCGCAGATCGCGGCCGGGGCCGCCATCGGCCCATTCGTCGTCATTGGGCGCGGCGTGCGCATCGGGGCAAACGCCCGCATTGCCGCCCACGTCAGCATCGCCGAAGGCGCGCAGATCGGCGACGACGCGTTGATCCATCCCGGTCTGCGGATCGGCGCGCGGGTGCAAATCGGCAATCGCTTCACCGCTCAACCCGGCGGTGTCATCGGGGCGGACGGATTCTCGTTCGTGACGGCGGAAAAATCGGCCGTCGAAACCGTGCGCGAAACGCTGGGCGCGGACACCCCGACAGATGCCCAACCCTGGGAGCGTATCCATTCGCTGGGCACGGTCGAAATCGGCGATGACGTCGAATTCGGCGCGAATTCGACCATCGACCGTGGCACCATCCGGGCAACCACCATCGGCGACGGCACCAAGCTCGACAACATGGTGCATGTCGGCCACAACTGCCGGATCGGCCGTAACGTGTTGTTATGCGGCCAGGTCGGTATCGCCGGATCGGTTGAGATTGGCGATCAGGTCGTGCTGGGCGGGCGGGTCTGCGTGCAGGACAATATCTTCATTGGTGACGGCGTGATTGCCGGTTTCGGCAGCGTCATCATGTCGAATGTCCCCGCCGGGCGGGCCATGCTTGGCTATCCAGCGGTGCCGATGCAGACCAGTATCGACAGCTACAAGGCGCTGCGCCGCCTGCCGCGTCTGGCCCGCGACGTTGCGACGCTTAAGAAAGCGGTTCAAAAGCCCGCTGCGAACGACTAAATCAGCCGCGACAGCAGGTTCATTTCTGATCGGGGCAGTTCATGTCGCAGAGTGTGAAAGACAGGGTCATTCGCATTTTAGCCCAACAGGCGGTGCTGGAACCCATCGACGTTTCGACGGACCATTCCCTGGAAGACCTTGGCATCGACAGCATCGGCCTGGTCGAGGCGATCTTCTCGATCGAGGAAGAATTTGACGTCGAAGTGCCATTCAACGCCAACACTCCACAGGACAGCGCCTTCGACATTTCGTCGGTTGCCGCCATCATCGGGGCCGTCGAAGGCCTGATCGCGGCGCGCGCGGCATGAAACGGGTTGCGATCACCGGCGCCGGGACAATCAACGCGCTGGGCCATACCGTCGAACAAACGCATGCCGCCATGGCCGGGGGGCACTGCGGCGTCGGCCCGCTGGACCTGCGCGATGCGGACCGTCTGCAGGTGCGCATTGGCGCGCAGGTCAAAGGCTACGACGAAGACGAACACTGGTCGCGCCAGCAGATCGCGCTTTACGACCGGTTCACGCAATTTGCGCTGATCGCCGCCGAACAGGCGGTTGCCGCTTCTGGCCTGAAGTTTGAGGGCGACCTTGCGGATCGTTCGGGCGCGATCATCGGCACCTCGGGCGGCGGGCTAAGCACCCAGGACGAAAATTTTCGCCTTGTCTATGAAGACGGCAAGAACCGCGTGCATCCCTTCGTCGTGCCGCGCCTGATGGCCAATGCGGCGGCAAGCCATGTGTCGATGATCCACGGGCTGCGCGGCCCGTCTTACGCGGTCAGCACGGCCTGTGCGTCGTCCAATCACGCAATGGGGCAGGCGTTCCATATGGTGCGCTCGGGCGCGGCGCCGGTGATACTGACCGGCGGGTCCGAGGCAATGCTGTGTTTCGGCGGCATCAAGGCCTGGGAAGGGTTGCGCGTGATGTCCCGCGATGCCTGTCGCCCGTTCTGCGCCACCCGCAACGGCATGGTTCAGGGCGAAGGCGCAGCGGTCTATGTTTTTGAGGAATGGGACCACGCGGCGGCCCGTGGCGCCGATATCCTGGCCGAGGTTGTCGGCTTTGCCATGACCTCGGACGCGTCCGACATCGTTATGCCGTCGCAGGATGGCGCGGCGCGGGCGATATCAGGTGCGTTGCGCGATGCCGGAATCGCGCCCGCGGACGTCAGCTATGTTAACGCGCATGGCACCGGCACGGCGGCCAACGACCGGACAGAATGCGCCGCAATTGCGCAGGTGTTTGGGGATCACGCCGCAAATCTGATGGTCTCCTCGACCAAGGCGATGCACGGCCACTGCATCGGTGGCACCGGCGCGGTCGAGTTGCTGGCCTGTCTGATGGCGCTGCGCGACGGCGTGGTGGCCCCGACAATCGGCCATCAAAAGGCGGACCCGGAATGCCCGCTGGACGTTGTTCCGAACGACGCGCGCGACGCCCGGGTGGAGGTCGCGCTGTCAAATGCATTTGCTTTTGGCGGGTTGAACGCTGTGCTGGCGCTCAGGCGGGCGTAACCGGCGCGCCTCAGTTGGTGCCGTTGGCGGCGTTCACGGCGTCAAAACCAGCGGTGAACCCCTTCAGAGATACCGACAGATCAACAGTCTTATCTTCAGCGGCCGCGGGCACGATCTGCAAATCCGCCTTGGCGCCGCGCTTGAATGCCGCAACTTCCGCTTCGGCCAGGCCAAACCGCGAAAAACAACCTATCGCGGCGCAGAAGGTGAACGGCCGGCGTGTCACCTTGCCATCGTCCACTTTCATCGCGATGCCAGGGGGCAACATGGTGGCCAGCGGTGTGATGATCGTGACACCGGCAGCGGCCTTGCCGCCCTTGGCCAAGCCGAAGATCGAAATCTCGGCCACCGAATTGTCGTTGGAATCCTTCAGCAACTGGTACAGATGGCAGCGGTCTTCCCCGTCCGGGACCGCCTGACACCGCATTTCCCAGTCGTCAAAGTTTCCTGCCAGATAGGGCCCCTTGGGCGCTTCGCCCTCGGCCGTTGCGTCCGCTGGCGCGGCTGCATTCTCATCCTGCGCCCAGGCTGCGCCGCCAAAGGCCAGTGCCAGGCCAAGTACCAGGGATTTTATCAGATCAGACATCGGTGCCTCGTCATTCGTTAAAAGTCGTGTTTCCCGGGGGGATTTATCATGCCGTCACGCCAGTGTCAGGCCACAAATGCGCGACTGCGGCGGGGCAGGCGCCAGACACAAAAAAAGGGTCGAATTCGACCCTTTTTCCGCATTCTTTTCTCCCCGTCGGACTGGCCGACTTAGTCATTGGCGCAGAAACTAAGGGCAAGACAGCGTTGCGTCAACAGTGAATTCCGTGACGTGAAGTTATGTCGGCAAGGTTTTGAAAACAATCGGCGAATTTGACTGCGGATTGTCCATTTTTCGGGTGGGCCGCCCAGACAACAAACCAACACACGCGCTGCCCGGGCTGTAACAACACTGGCAGGTTTGGGTTAAGTTTGTATGTTGGGCGAAGTGAGTTTTCTTTCAGGGGGCGGGCGGTGTGTCTGACACAATTTTTATCGGTGGCGGTGGCGAAGAGTACCGTGATCCGCAAGGCATGTTGCTGGAATATGCCAACCGTCACGGCCTGATCGCGGGGGCGACCGGAACCGGCAAGACGGTGACGTTGCAGATCCTGGCCGAAAGCTTTTCGGCCCAGGGGGTTCCGGTGTTCCTGTCGGATGTTAAAGGCGATCTTTCCGGCCTGGCCGAGGCTGGCAGCGCCGACTTCAAGCTGCATGAGGCCTTTACCAGCCGCGCCGAAAAAATCGGCTTCACCGATTACGTTTACGAATCCTTCCCGGTGACTTTCTGGGATCTGTTTGGCGATCAGGGTCACCCGATCCGCACCACGGTGGCCGAAATGGGGCCGCTGCTGCTGGCCCGCCTGATGGAGTTGACGGACGCACAGGAAGGCATCCTGAACATCGCATTTCGCGTCGCCGACGACGAAGGCATGCCGCTGCTGGACCTCAAAGATCTGCGCGCCCTGCTGATCTGGGTGGGGGAGAATAAGGCCGAGTTGAGCTTGCGTTACGGCAATGTCTCGACCAGTTCCATCGGCGCGATCCAGCGCCAATTGCTGGTGCTCGACAATCAGGGTGGCACCAGGTTGTTCGGGGAACCGGCGCTGGAAATCTCGGACATTTTCCGCACCGACACCGACGGGCGGGGCCGCATCTCGATCCTGGCGTCCGACAAGCTGATGTCGTCGCCGCGCCTCTATTCGACCTTCCTGCTATGGCTGCTGAGTGAGCTGTTCGAGGAGCTGCCCGAAGTCGGCGACCCCGAAAAACCCAAGCTGGTCTTCTTCTTTGACGAGGCGCATCTGCTGTTCGACGATGCCCCCAAGGCGCTGGTCGACAAGGTGGAACAGGTGGCGCGGCTGATCCGCTCCAAAGGGGTCGGGGTGTTCTTCATCACCCAGAACCCGGCGGACGTGCCCGAGGATATTCTGGGTCAGCTTGGCAACCGGATCCAGCACGCCCTGCGCGCCTTTACTGGACGTGATCAACGCAACCTTGCGCGCGCCGCGCAGACCTATCGCGCTAATCCGCGTTTTGATGTGGAATCCGCCATTCGCGAGGTTGGCGTGGGCGAGGCTGTAACCTCGATGCTGGAACGGAAGGGCGCGCCCGGCGTCGTCGAACGCACGCTGATCCGCCCGCCTTCGTCGCGGCTGGGCCCGATCGAGCACTCGGCCCGTGCAGCCCTGATCAAGACGTCCCCGATTGCCGGGAAATATGAACATCTGAAAGACCGTGAAAGCGCCTTCGAGATTCTGACCGCCCGCGCCGAAAAAGCCGCGAAAGAAGCCGCTGAGGCCGAAGCGCGCGAGGAAGAGGCCGAGGCGGCCGAGCGCGAATACCGCACCGGGCGACGTTATAAGGGAGAGCGGGTCGAACGCTCCACCTCGCGCAGGCGAACGCGCAGGGACGACAGCTTTGGCGGGGCGCTGGCCAAGGTGGTCGTGAAAGAGCTGAAGGGAACCACCGGACGGCGCATCGTGCGCGGTATCTTCGGAACGCTGTTCAAAGGGCGATAGAGGGCGTTCATCGAAATAACCCGAAGGCCGGTTGTGGCCGGGAGGGGACGTTGGCACCGCCAGCTTCTTCGTCCGGAATCAAGCCCGCAAGGGCGCCGGACGAGCGCCTGACCGTCCCGCGGGCAGGCGATTTTGATGGGCCGCGGTACCTTCGTAGATTGGAGTTAACGCTGAACCATAAATTGCCATACAGCAGCGTCACATCGCCTACCCCCGGTCAGGCGCTCGCCCTGCTTGGTGTTTGATCGCCAACGTCCGCTTCAGGCCAAACTCGCAGGGGTCAACATACCAAGGCGCTACCGAAGGTTCGTTCTAAACCAATAACTCGGGACTGGTCCAGGTGAGGGCCCGATTCGAAGGTGCCGAACGCCGCTTCAGCCCTCAGCTTTCCACCGTCGCCCGCGCAATCGCGCGGGGCTTGCCCGCGGCGTTCAGCGGATCATCCTGACGCTGGACCGAGCCTTCGAAATGCGCGCCGCTTTCGATGGCGATGGTCTTGTGAACGATATCACCTTCGACCCGCGCCGTGGCCGTCAGGCGCACTTTCAAACCGCGCACTTTTCCGATCACCCGGCCATGCACAACCACATCGTCGGCCAGGCATTCACCCTTAATCGTGGCGCTTTCGCCGATGGTCAGCAGATGGGCGCGGATGTCGCCCTCGATCTTGCCTTCGATCTGAACATCACCTGATGTCTTGATATTCCCGACAATTGTCAGGTCCGCCGCCAGCAGCGATGCGGGCGGTTTGCCGCGAGTCGCCGGAAGCGCTGCGGGCGAGGCTTCGGATGCGATGCTTGCAGGTGGCGGCCCACCTTCGCCGCTTGCCGGCCCATCGACCGGTGTTGCACCTTCGTTGGTGGATTTATTCTTAGAAAACATCTCGCGCTGCCTTGATATATCGCATCGGATTGATGGCTTTGCCGCCGATCCGAATTTCATAATGGAGGTGTGTGCCGGTTGACCGGCCTGTATTCCCCATAGCAGCGATACGATCCCCGCGCGAGACCCTCTGCCCGACTTTCACATAAATTTTCGAGGCATGCGCATAGCGTGTTTCGTACCCATATGCGTGCTGGATTTTCACCAGGTTCCCATAGGCGCCTGCGCGCCCGGCGTGGGTCACGACGCCGTCAGCGGTAGCATGAATCGGCGATCCGTGCGCACCCGCGAAATCAGTTCCCGAATGCATCCGGCCCCAGCGCGGGCCAAACCCCGAGGTATAGCGGAATGACTGCGTAAGCGGGATCATGAACGGCGTCTTCTCGACCGCCAGCCGGTACAGGTTGATCTGGTCAAGACTGGACAGGATCTCATTGGCGCGCAGGGTCATTTCATCGGGCGCCTCGCCCTTGGTTGAAAACGTCAGCGGGGCCAACGGCCCGCCCTGACCGGAATAATCCCGGCGCACCTGTTCGATCAGGTTGTCGGTGTTGACCCCGGCGGAACTGAACATTTTCTCAAGCGGCTGAACCGATACGGTCAGCGCCTCTTCCAACTGCGCGAATATCCGATCCGTGCGATCATTCTCGATCCGCTTTTCACGCAGAAGTTCTTCCAGTTCCGAACGCGCCGCCTGGGATTCGACGGATTCGATATCACGCTCGGCAGCGGTGACATCCAGCAGGTCCGCCAGCATATCGACGGTTGTCGCAATCTCGCGCGTGCGGCTGGTGGTGCCGGTTCTTGCCGTGCCATCATCGGTCAGCAGCCCCGACAGCATCTCACCTTCGGCCATCGCGGCGTCACGTTCCAGAATGGTCCGGCGCAGAGCAGTCTGAACAACCTTGATCCCGGTTTCCAACTCACGGCGGCGGTCTTCACTGGCTAGAAGCTCTGACTGCATGTTCGAAACTTGCTGCAAAGCGGTGTTGAACCGTTCCTGTGCCAGCCGCGCTTCTTCGGCGCGGGCGTCGCGGGATTGGCTCATCGTGGCCAGACGCTTTTCATAAAGCAGCTGATCGCGGGCAACCTGATCGCGAACGTTGCCGACGCCGACTGAATCCATCAGCAGGATCGCGGTGGCAACAATCGTCCAGCCAAGAACCAGCGCACAGCCGGTCAGCGCAATCAGCTGAATTTTAGGCGTGAAGCGAAGGTAACGGGTTTCCCCTTCCGATCGCAAAAACAGGCGCTGTTCGGGAAAGGCGCGTTCCAGCGCCGAATCCTGCCGTCGGTGTCCGTGGTGGTAATTTGACCTCACATCCCCGTCCTGTGCTCGTTCCTGTCCCCGGTGCTCTTTTGTCCGGGTTCCCCAACCCGAACGGCACGCGCCCTTCGTAACGACCAATACATGCAATCGCAACGATTCTGACTGTGGTTTTCCGGCATCGGCAAAGCTGCGTTGGCGTTGGCGGATTTCCGCCGAACCCTCAGCGCGCCGCTTCGGTAAGGGGCCAGTAGAAGTCCGGCGGCATCCCGGCTTCGGCGCGTTTTTCTTCGTTGAAGGGCGGGCGCAGGTGGCTGTGGAAGTAGCGCCGCACCAGATCGTGGAAGGTGTCACGGGGGTCCATCTCGTGCCGGCCACACAGAAAGTGGAACCATTTGGAGCCATAGGCCACATGCCCGACTTCTTCGCTGTAAATCGTTTCAAGCGCCGCGACCGCATCGGTCAGCTTGGCCTGGCGAAACACCTTGATCATGCTGGGCGTCACATCCAGCCCGCGCGCCTCTAACACCATCGGGACAACGGCAAGTCGGCCCATGAAATCCCCCTGAGTGTCCGTGGCCGCGCGCCACATACCGGCATGGGCGGGCAAGGCCCCGTAATAGCTGCCGAAGTCTTCAAGGCAATCACACATCAGATTGAAATGTTTGGATTCTTCATCCGCGGCGCGCACCCAGTCGTCATAGAATCCCAGCGGCATCCTGACATCGGAAAACCGCGCGATCAGGTCCCAATGCAGATCTACTGCGTTAAGCTCGATATGCGCGACAGCATGCAGCAGCGCCAGGCGCCCGGCCTCAGATCCGGGCTTGCGATGGGGTACATCGCGCGGGTCTTTCAACTCGGGCCGGTCCGGCCGGGCCGGGAAGGGTGGCGGCGCGACATCCCCCAGCGCCAGTGGCTGCCCTTGGTCCCGCGCCGCCTGCCAGCGCTGCGCATGGGCACGCGACAGCGCCGTCTTGGCGCGCCCGTCAGCGGTGGTCAAAACCTCGACCGCCATTTGAGTCAGCGTGGTCATGCGCCGTCGCGCAGATGGGCCAGGATATCTTCCACATGCCCCTTCACCCTGACCTTGTTCCAGACCCGCTCGACCCGCCCATCCGGGCCGATAATCAGTGTCGTTCGAATAATGCCAAAATAGGACTTTCCATACATCTGCTTTTCTGCCCACACCCCGTACCGGTCGCAAACATCGCCGCCCGCATCCGACAAAAGCGGAATCGCCAGCCCGTGTTTGTCGCGAAACTTGTCATGCTTTGCGACGGTGTCTTTCGATATGCCCAGCACCTGAACACCGGCTGCATCGAAGTCCTTGCGATGGGCGGTGAAGGCCAGCGCCTCGGCCGTACAGCCCGACGTGTCGTCCTTTGGATAAAAGAACAGCACAACCCGCGTGCCGCGCAGATCGCTCAGACAGACCGTACCGCCACCATCGCGGGGCAGGGTGAAATCCGGGGCGATATCGCCTTTTGTCAGCATGGGGTCTCCGAACATCTGAATGGTCTGGCGCAATCTGTCCCAGTCTGGCGTGTGCCGCTGGCCGGGTCGAGTCGATTGCACCCTGCGCCTGCCCCAAACGTCTTTTCGCCAAAAATACTCTCGGGGGGTGTCGAGGGCCCGGCCCTCGACTTCGGGGGGCAGACAGCCCCCCGCCACGGCCTGCGGTCCTCCGCAGGCAATGCTTGCAAGCGCCTGCGTTTCCAGCCAGATGCATGCGCCATGAAACTCAGCGATTTTGACTTTGATCTGCCCGAGGGCCTGATCGCCACCCGGCCCGCCAGGCCGCGGTCTTCGGCGCGCCTTCTGGTGGCCGAGGGGGGGCGCCTGACGGACGCGCATGTCACGGATTTGCCCGACTGGTTGCGCCCCGGCGATCGGCTGGTGCTGAACGATACGCGGGTGATCCCTGCCAGGTTGACCGGGTTGCGCCACCGCGCCTCTGCCCAGGGTCCCGTGGCCGCGAAGATCGAGGTGACCCTGCTGGAGCCTTTGGCCGATGGGCAATGGCATGCGCTTGTCAAACCGCTCAAGAAGATACGCGACGCTGAGGATATCGTTTTCTCCGAAGCACTTAGCGCCACGGTGACAGGGCGCGCCGATGGTCAGGCGACCCTGCAATTCAACGTCGGGGGGGACGCATTTGATACCGCTCTGGCCAAGGCTGGCGCGATGCCTTTGCCGCCCTACATCGCCGCCTTGCGTGCGCCGGACGCGCAGGATTACGACGATTATCAGACGGTCTGGGCGCGCGCACCGGGGGCGGTGGCGGCCCCGACCGCCTCGCTTCATTTTGACGATGAATTGCTGGCGGCATTGCGTCGGCAAAACGTCGGCATAACCTATGTCACGCTGCATGTCGGGGCGGGCACGTTTTTGCCGGTGAAGGTGGATGATATCGCGGACCACAAAATGCATGCCGAGCGTGGCGAGGTGACCGCGCAGGCCGCATCCGAGATTGCCGCCACCCGCGCCGCCGGAGGGCGCATCATCCCTGTCGGCACAACCGCCCTGCGCCTGCTGGAAACCGCCGCGCGCGAAACCGGCGAAGTCGTCCCATGGAAAGGTGCGACGGACATCTTCATCACACCGGGATTCCGGTTCCACGCCGCCGACGCGCTGATGACCAATTTCCACCTGCCGAAATCAACGCTGATGATGCTTGTCTCGGCGTTTCTGGGGGTCGAGGAAATCCGCACCGCCTATGCCCACGCGATCGCGCAGGGGTATCGGTTCTTTTCTTACGGGGACGCGTCGTTGTTGATGCCGGGGCGGGGCAAGTAAGCGCGGCAGAATGCTGGCCCCAGACCGCGCATTATGCCATCAACGCAACCCACCTGACCCGGCCGGACCATGCCCCTATCACTGAGGTCCCAAGCCATCGAACCAATCGCGCCAATTCGACCCCGGCGCGTATGCGCCATGCACGACCTAATCGCCATCCTAAACACCTAAATCGCCTGCGGAATCACCTGCGCCCGGTGCGCGCCAAAGGCGCAGGGCGCACGCCGGACCGGCCACACCGGTCTGGCGTCGGTTCGAGGTGGGCATATCCGGGATAGTTGACGACTAACACAGCACCATAAATCATGCCTATGCCCGGTTGCTGCGCCAGCCCGCCGGTCCGGCGTGCGCGCTGCTAACGGCGTTGATTCGTCTTCGGTCAGCGTTATGGAACAAAATGATGATTCTTGAGGTAGGGCGAGCATAAAGCATGCGCGCATGACCATTACATTCAAACCGGACACACTGGGCCAATAGTCTGGTCGATCGTGGTGGCTGCTTTACTTGGGCACCGGCCCAAACCTCACCCGCCGGTGTGGCTCATATGTCGGCTGACCTGACCGTCCGGCTTCTGGCGGGAATAGTCGAAATCATGCCCCTTGGGTTTCAGCGAGATCGCGCGCCGGATCGCCGCTTCCAGCGGTGCGTCCGCTTCGCTGCCGCGAAGCGCGCTGCGCAGGTCGGCGTTGTCTTCCTGGCCCAGACACATGAACAACTCACCCGTGCAGGTCAGGCGCACGCGGTTGCAGCTTTCGCAGAAATTATGGGTCAGCGGCGTGATCAGGCCGATTTTCTGGCCCGTCTCTTCCGCCCGGACATAGCGCGCCGGGCCGCCGGTGCGTTCGGGCAGGTCGGTCAGGGTGAAACGGCTGGCCAATTGCGCCTGCAAATCGTTCAGCGACCAATATTGCCCGACCCGGTCCTCGCCACCCAGATCGCCCATCGGCATCACCTCGATAAACGTCAGGTCCATATCGCGCTTGGCACACCAGTCCGCGATGCTGAACAGCTCATCCTCATTGAACCCTTTCAGGGCCACGACGTTGATCTTGACCCGCAAGCCTGCTGCCTGCGCCGCATCAATCCCTTTCAGCACCTGCGGCAGACGCCCCCAACGGGTGACGCGGGCAAACTTAGCCTCGTCCAGCGTGTCCAGCGATACATTCACCCGCCGCACGCCCGCCGCAAACAAGTCATCCGCGAAGCGCGACAATTGCGACCCGTTTGTCGTCAGCGTCAGTTCTTGCAACGCGCCGCTGTCCAGATGACGACCCATCGAGCGGAAGAAGGTCATAATGTCGCGCCGCACCAGCGGCTCACCGCCGGTGATCCTCAGCTTGTTGACGCCAAGGCCCACAAAGGCCGAACACATGCGGTCCAGTTCTTCCAGCGTCAAAAGCTCTTTCTTGGGTAGGAAGGTCATGTTTTCCGACATGCAGTACACACAACGGAAATCGCAGCGGTCGGTGACCGAAACCCGCAGATAGCTGATCGGGCGCTGGAACGGATCAATGAGGGGGGCAGCCTGTGACATGGGCCGGACCCTAGGCGCGTCGGCGGTTCACCACAAGGGCAGGGGGCCATGCGCACAATGCGTTGAACCCGCCGTGATTGTCGCCTAGTTTGCCGCGATGCGACTCGTATTTTTGCCCCTGCTGGCCCCGCTTGCCCTGACTGCCTGTACCGAAGGCACGTTTTTCGACAACCTTTTTGCACCCTATGAGGCACCTCCGATTGAAGAGGTCGCAGCGCCTGCGGCCGGGACGCAAGATCCCACCTTTGTGGCCCCGCGCGTGGCCTCGGCCCCGGTTGATCCGGAGATCGCCGAACAACGCGCGGCAGGGGTGTCTGCTGCGGCGGCCAACAAGGGGCCCCGGCTGGGCAGCACCATCGCCTCGCTCGGTGATCCGACCGAAGGCGGGCTGTGGATTGAAACGCCGCTGGTGTCGGCGCCGACCACTGGCAAGATCGAATACCCGATCACCCGCAAAACGGTCGAGGTTCAGTTGCGTCCGGCCGGGTCCGGCGGCAGCCGTGCCTCGCTGGCGGCGTTCCGCGCGCTGGATGCGCCGCTGACTGGCCTGCCAGAGTTCGTGATCTACGGACAGTAAGCCCCATGGCCGACCGGCCACTTTCAACGGTCGGCGATTGGGACGACATGCGCGCGCGCTTTCAATGGCGCGTGCCGGATGATTTCAACATTGCCGCCGCCTGCTGCGACGTTTGGGCAAATGCGGAACCTGACCGCTTGGCACTGATCGAGCAGCGCGGCGACGGGATCCGCAACTGGACGTTCTGGCAGCTGCGCGACGCCTCGGACCGGTTTGCCAACGTGCTGGCGGCGGATGGCATCGGGCAGGGCGACCGCGTCGCGATCCTGCTGCCGCAGGCGCCCGAAGTGCTGATCACCCATTTCGCCGCGATGAAGCTGGGCGCGGTCACGGTGCCGCTGTTTTCGCTGTTCGGCCCGGACGCTTTGCAAATCCGGCTGAGCGATTCTGGCGCCAAAGCAATCATAACCAATGCCGAGGGGGCGGCGAAGCTGACCGGTTTGGACCTGCCGGGCCTGTCGCGGATCTATGTAACGGATCAGCCCATCAGCTCGGCGCGCGACTTCTGGGGCACGCTGAACAACGCGCCTGCAACGCCACGGCCCCCCGCCGCAAGGGCCACGGATCCGGCGATGATTATCTATACTTCCGGCACAACCGGGCCGCCCAAAGGGGCGCTTCACGCGCACCGGTTTCTTTTGGTCCATCTGCCGACACTGCAACTGTGTTATGAGGATTTCCCGAAACCCGGTGACATCGGCTGGACCCCGGCAGATTGGGCCTGGATCGGCGGGCTGATGGATCTGGCGCTGCCGTGCCTGTATTTCGGCGTTCCCGTGGTGTGTCACCGGATGGCGAAGTTCGATGCGCGCGCAGCGTGGGACTTGATTGCCCGGCACCGTGTGTCGGTTCTGTTCCTGCCGCCAACCGCGCTGAACCTGCTGCGCGAGGTGCCGATCACCGATTGCCATGCGGTCAGGGCCATCGGCTCGGGCGGAGAGGCCCTGTCGCCCGCGCTCCACGCCTGGGCGCGCAATCAGATTGGCGCGCCGATCAACGAGTTTTACGGCCAGACCGAATGCAATCTGGTCATCACCGGGTGCTCCGCCGTCCTGCCCCCGCGCGACGGCGCAATCGGTCGCGCCGCGCCGGGGCACGACGTTGCCGTGATCGACGCCGCCGGGCAAAGCGTCGCGCAGGGAGAGATTGGTCAGATCGCCGTCCGCGCCACCAAGGATGCCCCAGACCCGGTGATGTTCCTGCGATACTGGAACGCGCCCAAAGCGACGGCGACCAAGTTCATCGGCGACTGGATGGTGACCGGCGATTTGGGGCGGATGGACGCCGACGGCTACATCAGCTTTGTGGCGCGCGATGATGATGTCATAACTTCTTCTGGGTACCGGATCGGCCCGGCCGAGATCGAATCCTGCCTGACCAGCCACCCAGACGTTACCCTCGCCGCCGCCATTGGCATACCCGATCCGGTCCGGACCGAGGTCGTTGTCGCCCATGTCGTTCTGCGCGACGGGGCAGAGTGGGCGGGGCTGGAGCGTGACCTGATCGACCTGGTCCGGGACCGCATCAGCCCCCACGTTGCCCCACGTCGGATCATCCGGGCGGATGCCCTGCCGATGACCGCGACGGGCAAGATCATGCGCAGGGCGTTGCGGGAAGAGTATCGGTAGGGCGTCGTCCTATCAGACTGCCATTTTGTGATCGGAGCGGTCATTGCCCCCACCCACGTCTTCGCCCGGAATCAAGCCCGCAAGGGCGCCGGGCGATCGCCTGACCGTCCCGCGGGCAGGCGATTTCGATGGGTCGCAAAAGCTTCGTGGGTCAGAGTTTACGCTGCACCATAAATTGCCACACAGTTGTGTAGCGTCGCCTACCCCCGGTCAGGCGCTCGCCGGGCTAGTCGGTTGATCGCAAACGTCCGCGCCGGGCCAATTACCGACATATTTCAGCGATCTCGGACGGCGCCTTGGCCGACCTACAACATCTGAATTCACCGGCGCTCCGTCCCGCTAACCTGCACCAAGACGAAAGCTGTCGGGCCGCCCGCCTTCATACATCCCAGCGTCGCTAACCTTCCCCGCCCAGATACTTCGCCGCTTCACGCCGGGCGAAGGGCTTCATCGCCTCGCCATGCGCAGCCAGAAATCGCCGCACCCGATCCGCGTCGTGCTTGGACAACTCGCGCAGCCACCAGGCGACGGCCTTCTGGATGAACCATTCAGGATCGCTCACATAATCCGCCGCCCAACCCAGCACCCGTTCACGCGCCGCAACCTCTTCCGGTTTGGGATGGTTCTGCTTGGTCCAGGGCAGCGTCATCACCAGTGCGGCGCGCTTGGTCCACAGATGATCGCTGGTCGTCCAGCCCTCAACCCGGTCAAGCCGCGTCGGGTTCCAGACCAGTCGCTTGGCACCCGCGCCAGCGGCATGATCGGCAATCGCCCAGGCGTCGAATTGCGGCACCCAACCGGTGATCATCTCCCAGGCCGCGCCGTCATCGGGCCGGATGCGCGCCTGCGCCAGCAGCTTCGCCGCCGCCACCCGCGCCTCGTGTATGTTGCTGTCCCAAAGCCCCGACGCCAGCGCCAAGCGCTGCTCAAGGTCTAGCGCCGCGCGCCACCGCTTGGCGCAGGCGTCGATGTCGGGATTGGCGACACCCAGATAGGGGCGATCGACCTTGTGATAGGCCGCCATCTCCTCCGCCTTGCCGGGGCGGGCGTGGCCGGCCAGTTCGGCAATCGCTGCTTCGGGAGTCACTCCACTGTCACCGATTTGGCGAGGTTGCGCGGCTGATCCACATCCGTGCCCTTGGCGACGGCGGTGTGATAGGCCAGCAGTTGGGCGGGCACCGCATAGACGATGGGGGCCAGCAGGTCGGGCACTTCGGGCATGACGATCACCTCCCACGCGCCATCGCTGGCGATACCCGCGCCGGCGGAATCTGTGATCAGCACCACTTTGCCGCGCCGGGCCATAACCTCCTGCATGTTCGAGACTGTCTTGTCGAACAACGCATCGCGCGGGGCCATAACGATGATCGGCACCGTATCATCGACCAGCGCGATGGGGCCATGTTTCAGTTCACCTGATGCGTAACCTTCGGCATGTATATAGCTAATTTCTTTTAGTTTTAACGCGCCTTCCAGCGCAATCGGGTACATCTGGCCACGGCCCAAAAACAGGATGTCGCTGGCGTCGGCCAGCCGCCGCGACACCCGCGCGGTTTCCTCGCCCGTGGTTAACGCATGGCTCAGTAATCCGGGCAGGCGGCGCAGATCGTCCAGGTGGGCGGCCAGTCCGGCGCCGTCGATCCGCCCCAGATCATGCCCGGCCTTCAGCGCCATCAGCGCCAGCACAGTCAACTGGCAGGTGAACGCCTTGGTCGAGGCGACGCCGATCTCACGCCCCGCGTGGATCGGCAGCACCACGTCCGCCTCGCGTGCGATGGAGCTTTCAGTGACGTTCACCACCGCCGCAATCCGGGCGCGCCCCTGCACGTGACGCAAGGCGGCCAGCGTGTCGGCGGTTTCGCCCGACTGGCTGACAAAGAACGCCAGCGTCCGATCACCAACCGGCGCATCGCGATAGCGGAATTCCGAGGCGATATCGACCTCGACCGGCAACCCGGCCAGCCGTTCGATCCAGTATTTCGCGGTCTGGCAAGCCAGGAAAGCGGTGCCGCAGGCAACCATGATGATCCGGTCGTAGTCTTTGAAATCAATAGTTTGATCACCAAAATTAATCTGTTGAATATCATCTGGCGCGTAATGCGCTATGGTATCTGCCAAAACCGAGGGCTGCTCGGCGATTTCCTTGGCCATGAAATGCTTGTGACCGCCCTTTTCGACCTGCCCGGCATCCAGCGAGACTTGCCGCACCTCACGGTTCACCAGCCGACCATCCGCGTCCGTAATCGTGGCCCCGGCGCGAGCGATGACCGCGCGGTCGCCTTCTTCCAGATAGGTGATGCGGTCAGTCATCGGCGCCAGCGCCATTGCGTCGGACCCAAGGTACATTTCCCCTGTCCCATGCCCGATGGCCAGCGGCGACCCCTTGCGCGCTGCCACGATCAGGTCGTCCTGCCCGTCGAACAGAAAGGCGAGCGCGAAGGCACCTTGCAACTGGTCGAGCGTGGCAAAAGCAGCCTCTGCCGGGGCAAGGCCGTCGCCCAGGAAGCGCTCGGCCAGCAGCGCGACGGTTTCGGTGTCGGTTTCGGTTTCGAAGTTTGAACCTGATGCTTGAAGATCGGCCCGTAACTCTCGGAAATTCTCAATTATTCCGTTGTGAACAACGGCGACGGGTCCGGCGCGGTGTGGGTGCGCGTTCGACACGCTTGGCGCACCATGGGTGGCCCAGCGGGTATGGCCAATTCCGGCGCGGCCTGACAGTGGTTCGTGGACCAGATGATCCGACAGGTTCACCAGCTTGCCGACGGCGCGGCGGCGATCCAGATGTCCGTCGCGAACGGTCGCGATTCCGGCGGAATCGTAGCCGCGGTATTCCAACCGTTTCAGCGCCTCCAACAGGATCGGAGCCGCCTCATGATCCCCAAGAATACCGACAATTCCACACATTATTTGCTGCTTTCTTCGCGTTTCGCTTTGGCAGACCTGAGCTTTTCGAACATCCGTCTGGCCAGCCCCGGCTTCGTTTCCTGCCGGGCGCGGGCCACGGCCAGCGCCCCGTCTGGCACGTCGCTTGTGATCACCGATCCGGTCGCCGTCATTGCGTCATCGCCAACTTTCACCGGTGCCACCAGCATCGTGTCGGATCCGATGAAGGCGCGCGCGCCGATCTCGGTCCGGTGTTTGGAGACACCGTCATAATTGCAGGTCACCGTGCCCGCACCGATATTCGCCGCCGCCCCGACCGAGGCGTCGCCGACATAGCTGAGGTGATTGACCTTCGCGCCCTCACCCAGGGTGGCGTTCTTGATCTCGACGAAATTGCCGACTTTCGCCCCTTCGGACAATTCGGCGCCGGGACGCAGGCGCGCATAGGGGCCGACCACCGCGTCGCGTGCGACGTGGCAGCCTTCCAGATGCGAAAACGCGCGGATCGTCGCGCCGGTTTCGACCGTGACTCCGGGCCCGAAAACCACGTTTGGTTCAATCAGCGCATCGCGGCCGATCACCGTATCGTATGAGAAATAAACGGTTTCCGGCGCAATCAGGGTCACGCCATCGTCCAGCGCTGCGGCGCGGGCGCGGGATTGAAACACCGCTTCCGCTTTGGCCAGGTCGGCGCGGGAATTGATGCCAAGGGTTTCATCTTCGGGGCAGGTCACGGCCGTCGCTGTCAACCCGCGTGCACAGGCGATACCGACAATGTCGGTCAGATAATATTCGCCGCTTTCGTTGTCATTCGTCACCTCGGCCAAAAGGTCAGCCATAATAGCGCAATCTGCCATGACAACGCCGCTGTTACAAAGAGTTATGGCGCGTTCCTCATCTGATGCATCTTTGTATTCCACAATTCGTTCCAGCCGATCCCCCTGTGTCACCAGCCGACCATAACGTGCGGGGTCTGTGGCCTCGAACCCCAGAACCACGACGTCACTTCCGGCGTCGCGCGCCCGGGCCATGCGGGCCAGCGTTTCTGCGCGAATAAACGGCGTGTCGGCATAGAGGACGACCGCGTCGCCGCCAAGGCCATCCAGGGCCGTCAGGCCGCAGCGCACAGCGTCGCCGGTTCCTTTCGGGGGATCCTGAGTTGCGGTTTTTATCTCAGAATCAAACGCTTGCGCGGCACTCCTCACCTGATCCGCGCCTGCGCCGATCACCAGAACCTGCGCGACAGGTTCCAGCGCCGCGCCCGAGGTCAGCGCATGGGCGAACAACTCCAGCCCCGCAACCTGGTGCAATACTTTCGGTGTATCCGACTGCATGCGTGTGCCGTGCCCGGCGGCCAGAACGATCAGATTGGTTGCCATGCCTGCCCCTTTGCTTTTTTTCAGTGCTTTCTAGCCGCAATCAGCCGCCCCGCAAGCCTTCGCGGTGTCAAAACTCATGTCGGTGGGTTACAGCACCCCGGCGGGAACCTGCCGGAAGGGGTGATATGCGGACGGTGATATTTGATCTGGACGGGACGTTGGCGGACACCGGCGACGATCTGATTGCGGCGGCCAATGCAACCTTTGCCGGGCATGGGTTTGGCAGCCCGCTGGACCCGGTGGCCGACAAGGCGACCGCATTTGGCGGCGGGCGGGCGATGCTGCGACTGGGTTATTCCCGGCTGGGGCGGGACGCGGGCGAAGATCAGATCAGCGCGGATTACCCGGTTTTGATTGACCACTACGCCCGCGATATTGACCGGCACACGCGGCTTTATCCGCGGGCCGAGGCGGCTGTGACCGGGCTGCGGGACGCGGGTTATGCGGTCGGCATCTGCACGAACAAGCCAACCGCACTGGCCGAGGATCTGATGCGGCGGCTGGGCGTGCGGGATCTTTTTGCCTCGCTGGTGGGGGCGGGGTCATTCCCGGTCAGCAAGCCGGACCCGGCGCCCTATGTCGCCTCGGTCGAGCGTGCCGGTGGCAAGGTGATCGATTCAGTGCTGATCGGCGACACGATGACTGATCGCAAGACGGCGGCGGCGGCGGGTGTGCCTTGTGTTCTGGTCGCCTTCGGGCCGAACGGACGCGCGGTTGAGGCGATGCAGCCCGAAGGCTTGCTGGATCACTATGATGATTTGCAAGCCGTTGTGGCGGGGCTGCTTGGCTGAAGTCAGAGGTTTTGCCTGCTGTCTAATATCTGCGCGCCAAGCTCAGACCGGTCTTGTTGCCTGGTCCAGCCACTCCAACGCCTCGGCGCTGACGCGGGGGGCGATCTTGTCGCGGACCTCGCCGTGATAGGCGTTCAGCCAGGCAACCTCTTCGCCCGTCATCAGGGCGGGGTCGATCAGGCGGCAGTCGATGGGGGCGAAGGTCAGGGTTTCAAAGCCCAGCATGTCGCGGTCGTCCGCGCCGTCCATCGGGGGCGCATTCTGCACGATGATCAGGTTTTCGATACGGATGCCGAAATCGCCGGTGCGGTAATAGCCGGGTTCGTTGGACAGGATCATGCCGGGTTCGAAGGGCACTTCGCCGGTGCGGGCCAGGCGCTGCGGGCCTTCGTGAACGCTTAGGAACGTGCCCACGCCGTGGCCGGTGCCGTGGTCGTAATCCTGCCCCGCCGTCCACAGCGGCGCGCGCGCAACCGCGTCAAGGTCGCGCCCTGCCAACCCGCGTGGAAACCGCAGGCGGCTGATTGCGATCATGCCGCGCAGCACGCGGGTGAAACAGGCGATGTGATCGGCGCGGGGCGTGCCAATGGCCACGGTCCGGGTGATATCGGTGGTCCCGTCCAGATACTGGCCGCCAGAGTCGACCAGCAGCAGTTCACCCGGCTTCACGGGGCGGTTGGTGTCATGGGTGACGCGGTAATGCACAATGGCCCCGTTGGGCCCGGCACCGGCGATGGTGTCGAATGAAATGTCGCGCAGCTCGTTCGTGCCGCTGCGAAATCCTTCCAGCGCTGTGACGACGTCAATCTCTGTCAGACCACCTTCGGGGGCTTCGCGGTCCAGCCAGGCAAGAAATTCGACCATCGCGGCCCCGTCGTGCAGGTGGGCATCACGGGTGCCGGCCAGTTCGGTTTCGTTCTTGCGGGCCTTGGGCAGGGCACAGGGATCATCGGCCCAAGTAACCTCGATCCCGGCGGTCTTCAGCGCGTCGCAGACCGCGACCGGGGCGGTGTTTCGATCAACCCGAACCGGACCGGTCAGGCGTGCAAGGGCAGGGGCGAAGTCAGAAGTTGGCGAAACCGCGACCGAGGGGTCGGGGCCAAGGTCGCTGAACTTTTCCGGGTCGGCGAACAACGCCACACGCCCGTCGTCGTGCTGGATGGCGAAGGCGTGGATCAAGGGCGTTCGGGTCACGTCGGACCCGCGGATGTTCAGCAGCCAGCAGATGCTGTCAGGCAGCGTCAGGACGGCGGCGCGCTGACCGTCTTTCTTAAGGATTGCGGCAATGCGCTTGCGCTTGTCACTGGATTTTTCGCCCGCAAACTCAATCGGATAGGGGATGGCCTTGCCGTCGGGCGGCGCGGGTTGATCGGGCCAGATGCGATCGACAAGGTTGTCGGTGGGGACCAGATCGATATTTGGGGCGGCTTTCGCGGCGGCGTCGATTTCGGCGCGGGTATGCAGCCAGGGATCAAAGCCGACACGCCCGCCGTCCGGCAATTGCGCGGCCAGCCAGTCGCCCAGTTTGGTGGCCGGCCAACTGACCGGCGTGAACACATCGGCGACCTGATCGCGTACCTGAAGCGTATAGCGGCCGTCAACGAAGACGCCTGCGACATCGGCCAGAACCGCGGCAAACCCCGCTGACCCGGTGAACCCGGTCAGCCAGGCCAGGCGCTGATCGCGGTCGGCGACATACTCTCCCTGGTGGGCATCGGCGCGCGGGACGAGGAAGCCGTCCAACCCCTCGGCAGCGATCTGATCGCGCAGCGCGCTCAGCCGTGGGGGGCCTTGATCGGGGCTGGTCGGGGCGTCGAAGGTCTGGAACATCCTGGGGGGCTTTCGCTGAGATGTTGCCAGAGAATCGTGAATGGCGCGGATTGGCAACCATTTTGCGCGGTGGCGGTAGGGCTGCGTCAGATCCGAAAGATCGGCTGTAGAATTCTGGGCAGCAGCGCGTTGAACTTCAATGGCGCATCCGTTGCCGCAAGGCAGATGCAGGCATCGCCCGCCCCGGCGATTGGCGTATGCTCCAGGTCGTGATCCGCAACTTCCATGTCGCCGACGCCGAAATGGCCCGTTTCGTCACTGAAACTGCCCTGCAGAACCAGCGTCAGTTCCAGGCCATTGTGGCTGTGGTCCGGCACCGCCTGTCCGGGCGGAATTTGCAGCAGCCGGACCGAGCCTTCGGCCCCGGACGACACAATGCACTGGCGCACGCCCAGCCCAAGGGATTTCCAGCGCGGCGGCTTGCCTTTCAGCGCCTCCATCACCGGGCCGGGATAGGCGCCGGATCTTTGAAAGCTGCGCGATGGCGCGACCGGGGCATCCAGTTGATCCAGAACCGACGCTTTCAGATCGGCCGACAGACCCTCGACGCGGGTGGTTTCAAGCACGGCGCCCCCGGCGGCTTGATGCGCCTCAAAACTGGCGCGGCATTCCAGGCACAGCGAGATATGAGCGGCCACAACAAGGCTGAACGGGCCGGGCAGGTTGCCGGCTGCATAGGCTGCCAGAATGGCGTCGGGCGTGTGGTGGGTTATTGCGGGCATCTTAGCGCATGTCCTTCAAATCGTGGCGCAGGCGGTCCAGCCCAAGCCGGATCCGCGATTTTATCGTTCCCAGGGGCAGGCCGGTCTGATCGCTGATTTCCTGATGCGACAGTTCGCCCAGGTAAGCTTTTTCGATCATGGCCCGCTGGGCGGGTTTGAGTTTCTTCAGGGCCTTTCTCAGATGGCTGGCTTCTTGTTCTATGGCGACAATCTGGCCCGCATCCGGTTCGCTGTCGGGGACCGGGTCCAGATCTTCGGGCATGGGGCGCTGCTCCTTGCGGATCACGTCAATCTGCCGGTTTCTGGCAATCCGGTACACCCAGGCCGAGACCTGGGCGCGGGCCGGATCGAATTGCTCGCCCTTGCGCCAGACGGTCAGCATGACGTCCTGCACAATCTCTTCCGCCTGACCGGACCCGGTGCCGGACCGCATGATGAACCCCTTTAGGCGCGGTGCGAAGTGGTCAAACAATTCGGCAAAAGCGGCGCGATCGCGCCTGTCGCGCACCGCCAACATCAGCGAGGTCAGCGGGGAAACGTCGGGGGACGGCTTCGTCACCTGTTTGATTTCCTTTCGCGAACGCGTCATGGGGCAATGCCGGGACTGTCGGGGCTTTAGGGTTGCGGTCAACATGACCTCTATACGGGCTGCCGCAGAATATGGATCAAAAATGATCCGAAAAGGACTCCGGGACGTAATTCCAAGGAACACCAACCCCGGAGCCATCATGTCATTTGACGCCATGCCCATCGTCCCGCAACGCGTTGCCATCATCGGCGGGGGGATTTCGGGGCTTGCTGCCGCCTATCTGCTGTCGCCCCACCACGCGGTGACGCTGTACGAAGCGGCCCCAAAGCTGGGCGGCCATGCGCGCACAGTCATGGCCGGGCTGCGGGGGACGCAGCCTGTCGATACAGGTTTTATCGTCTTCAACTATGCCAACTATCCGCATCTGACGCGGATGTTCAAAGACCTCGGCGTGCCGGTCGCGAAAAGCGAGATGAGTTTCGGGGCGTCGATCAATGACGGAGAGATCGAGTATGGGCTGGGCTTTCGTTCCCTGACAGCGCAGCGGCGCAATCTGATCCGGCCGGGGTTCGCGCGGATGCTGCGTGATATCCTGCGTTTCAACCGTCGTGCGGAATCGGCGGCGATTGACGACAGCACCACGGTCGGAGAACTGATGGAGCTTTTGCGCCTGGGGGAGTGGTTCCAGCGCTTTTACCTGATGCCGTTCTGCGGTGCGATCTGGTCAACCCCGCCGAACGAGATCCGCTCGTTTCCCGCAAAGACGCTGGTCCAGTTCTTTCGAAACCACGCATTGCTCAATACCTTCGGGCAGCACCAGTGGTGGACGGTGGACGGCGGCAGTATCGAATATGTGCGGCGGCTGGAGCATCATCTGCGCGGGCGCGGTGTTGCGATTCGCACGCATTCTGCGGTGGATGCGGTGGTTCGTGACGGCGGGCAGAGCGTTGTGCACACGGCCGCAGGCGCCGATGCGCCGTTCGATCAGGTGATATTCGCCTGCCACGCAGATCAGGCGCTGCGGCTGCTGGCGCGCCCGACTGCGCAGGAATGTGCGGCCCTTGGCGCGATCCGTTTTCAGGACAACCAGATGATCCTGCACCGGGACACCAGCCAGATGCCGCGTCGCAAGGCGGTTTGGTCCAGCTGGGTTTACAAGTCTGACACCACAAGGCCCGAACCTGCCATCGGCGTCACCTATTGGATGAACCGTTTGCAGAATATTCCGGAAGGTGATCCGCTGTTCGTGTCGCTGAACCCGACGCGACAGGTGCCTGACGAGATGATTTATGATCAGACCAATTTTCGCCATCCGGTGTTCGACACCGGCGCGCTGACAGCGCAGCGCCAGTTGCAGGAATTGCAAGGCCAGAACAACATTTGGTTTGCGGGCGCCTATACCGGACACGGGTTTCACGAAGACGGGTTTGCCAGCGCGCAGCGGATTGCCACGCAAATGGATCGCCAGTTCGCATGACGCATCGGCCCGAACATATTGTCGGTGTGACAACCCATGCGCGCGCCGGGGTGATCCGCAACAGCTTTCGCTATGGTGTTGATTATGTGCTGATCGACCCGGAGGTCCGCGCGCGCGGTCCGTGGCTGTTTTCGCGCAATCGGATGAACCTGTTTTCCGTGCATGACAAGGACCACGGCGGCCCGCTGAAGGCCGGGCGCGGCGCGGGTTGGGCGCGCGAGGTTCTGGCAGAGCGTGGGTTGGAGGGGTCTGATATCCGTCTGCTGCTGCTGACGCAGCCGCGGTTCATGAACTATGTATTCAATCCGGTCAGCTTCTGGCTGGCCATGCGCCGAGAGGTGCTGGTTGCGGTGATTGCCGAGGTTTCGACCCCCTTTGGGGATCGGCATTCCTATCTTTGCAACCTGCCGGAATTTGCGGAAATCAAGCCTGACAGCCGGATGGAGGCGCCAAAACGGCTGCATGTGTCGCCGTTTCAGGATGTCGCCGGGGGGTATAAGTTCGGATTTGACGTCCGTGCGGATCAGATCGCGATCCGGATCGTCCATCGCAATGGGCCCGATGGCGTGGTCGCCACACTGTCAGGGCCGCGCGCGCCGATGACGAATGCGGGCCTGTTGCGGGCCAGCCTGCGCAGACCGCTGGGCGCGCTGCGTACCATTGGCCTGATCTATTGGCAGGCGCTGAAGCTGAAGCTGAAAGGCGCGCGATATCGCCCGGCGCCGGTGCCACCCGAATCCGAGGTCTCCTGATGGCTCGCCCGAAGAACAACAGCCTGCGCGTCAATGCAATGCTCCGAAAGGTCGCGCCATGACGCAGCCCGAGCTGATCTGGATCATCGGCGCGTCCGATGGCATTGGTGCTGCGCTGGCGCGTGCATGGGCCGAACGCGGCGCGCGGCTGGTGCTGTCGGCACGCTCGGCCGATAAGTTGACGGCGCTGGCGAGGGAGTTGGGTGACGGGCATGTTGCCTTGCCGCTGGACGTCGCTGATCGGGGCAGTCTCGCGGCGGCGGCCGATCAGATCCGCCAGATCGGCACGCCTGACCGTGTGGTTCATCTGGCGGCGATTTATGATCCGGGCCAGATCAGTGATCTTGATCCCGAAATGGCGGCCAAGATCGTTTCGGTCAATCTGACGGGCAGCTTTCATGTGGCGCAGCTTGCGCCGCAGGTGCTGCGCGCTGGCGGGCAATTGGCGATGTGCGGGTCATCTGCGGGGTTTACCGGGCTGCCGCAGGGGCAGATCTATTCCGCGACCAAGGCCGCTGTGATCAATCTGACCGAATCCCTGCGTGGCGAATTGGCGGGCCGGATCGACGTCCGCCTGATCAATCCGGGCTTCGTGGAAACCCGCCTGACGGGGCGCAATGATTTCCAGATGCCGTTCCTGATCTCGACTGAGGCCGCAGCCGAGGCCATCATCAAAGGGCTGAACGGGCGCCGGTTCGAGGTGCATTTCCCCCGGCGCATGACCTATCTGATGAAACTGCTTTCGGCCTTGCCCTATTGGGCGCTTTTGCCGCTGACCGGGCGGCTTGCGAAATGAGCGGGCCAAGTGAGTACTTGATCGAGCAGGCGTCGCTGCCGGATGCACGCTCGCAATTCCTGCAAGGCCCGGAAATTCCACCAAGAAAGACGATATGCCCATGAAAATCCTGATCCTCTATGTCGCGACCGCGCTTGTCTTCCTTGTTGTGGACGCGATCGGCCTTCGCCTGTTGATTAAGCCGGTCTTTGATCGCCATATCGGGCATCTGATGGCTGATCCGTTTCGCTTTGTGCCGGCGGGCGTTTTCTATCTTGGCTATGTCGCGGGTGTGCTGTGGTTTGTCGCGGTCCCCGCGATGCGGGCGAACGATCCGGTCGCGGCGCTGATCGGGGGGGTGATACTTGGGCTGATGGCCTATGGAACTTATGAGTTCACCAACTATGCCACGCTTCAGGACTGGTCGGCCCAGCAGGTTGTCGTGGATACGATCTGGGGTGGGGCGCTGACCGGATTTGCGGCCTGGGCCGGGGTGATGATCACGCGCGCGGTGGCCTGAAGGGCGGTTAACGCACAGATTGGCGGCGGATTGTGATTTCGCCGCTGGCAAGGCTGCGATAGGTAGCCGCCCATGGAACAGGAAAACGATCAGACCACCGCCGGACCGACCGTCCGATTGCTGCCGAAGACCGATCCGCGACGGGTCCTGCGCGGCTTCCCTTGGGTCTATGCCAATGAGGTGGTGATGGACCGGCGCACAAAGGCGCTGGCCCCCGGCAGCATCGCCGTGCTGGAGGATACCAACCGCCGGCCATTGGCGCGGGTTGCTGTGAACCCATCCTCAAAAATCGCGGCCCGGGTGCTGGATGCAGATCCAGAGGCCGACATCGGTGAAGGTTGGCTGAAGGACCGCCTGTCGGCAGCCCTGCGCCACCGAGAGCGTTTGTACGAAACGCCATTCTATCGTCTGATCCATGCCGAGGCCGACGGCTTTCCCGGCGTCATCATCGACCGCTTCGGAGATGTGGCCGCGATTCAGCCAAACGCCGCCTGGGCAGAGGTTATGTTTGATCAGATCGTCGCGGCGCTGACCTCGGTCACCGGGGTGCGGACGGTGGTGAAGAATGCGGGCGGACGGGCGCGCAGCCTTGAGGGGCTGGATGACGTGTCTTCGGTTGTCCTGGGCGACCTTGATGCGCCAATTCAGGTGCCGATGAATGGCGCGATCTATCTGGCGGATTTGCTGGCGGGGCAGAAGACCGGGCTATTCTTCGATCAGCGCGCGAACCAGGCGATGGCGGCGCGGCTGGCGAAAGGCGCGCGGGTGCTGGATGTGTTCAGCCACGTGGGCGGCTTCGGCCTGGCGGCATTGGCGGGCGGGGCTGACAGGGCGCTGGCCGTTGACGGGTCCGAGGCGGCATTGGCGTTGGCGACAAAAGGCAGCGAAGCGATGGGCGTTGCGGATCGTTTCGACACCTGCAAAGGTGACGCTTTCAAGGTGATGGAGGCGCTGGCGGCTGAGGGGTCGGACTTCGATGTCGTTATCTGCGATCCACCCGCCTTCGCACCGGGCAAGGGTGCGCTGGATGCGGGTCTGCGTGCCTATCAGCGGGTTGCGCGATTGGGCGCGGCATTGGTGGCGCCGGGGGGGTATCTGGTGGTCTGCTCGTGCTCACACGCGGTTGATCTTGAGAAGTTTCGCGCCGCCTCGATCCGGGGCATCGGGGGGCGGGGGGCGCAGCTGATCCACACCGGGTTCGCCGGGCCGGATCATCCGCTGCACCCGGCGCTGGCCGAAAGCGGCTACCTCAAGGCGCTGTTCTTCCGCCTGTCATGAAGGTTCTGATCGACGCCTGCGTTCTGTACCCGACGGTGCTGCGCCGGATCGTGATGGGGGCCGCCGGGGCAGGGGCGTTTGTACCGCTCTGGTCGGCGCGGATCCTGGAAGAATGGGCGCGCGCCGCAGCGCGCAACGGGGCGGATGGCGGGGCCGAGATTGCGCTGCTGCGCGCGGACTGGCCCGAAGCGGAAGTGACGGTCAACCCGGCGACCATGGCGCGGCTGCACCTGCCGGACCCCGATGATCATCACGTTCTGGCGGCTGCGATTGACGGCGGCGCGACCGAGCTTCTGACGTTGAACACCCGCGATTTCCCGACCCGCGCCCTGGCGGCCGAGGGGATCATCCGGCGGCACCCGGATGAGTTTCTGCTGGAGGTGTTCCACACCGGATCCGTTGATCTGGCCGGGATCATCGCAGGGGTTCACGGTGATGCACAACGTATGTCGGGGACGGCGCTGCCGCTGCGTGGATTGCTCAAACGGGCGCGTTTGCCACGGTTGGGCAAGGCGCTGGGTTAGGGCGTCTTCCGCTTGATCTGCAACGCTGCCCGAAGACGGCCGCTTGCCCTAAGCCGGGCACACGCCGCGCGCGGGCCAATCCGATGGCAATTCAGATAGTCAGCATGGTGCGTTTTGGACCGGTTCCCCAGCAGTAGTTGCAGTGGGCGGCGCGCACCTTGCGCTTGCGTGGCATTAGTTCAGAAGGCGCCGACCCGGCCTAGTGAATAATCTCTTCCTCCTTGACGAACATGTTCGCCCAGGCGCGATCTATCAGGTCCGGGGACATTTGGTGGGGGATATCCTCGAAATCACAAATCGCGCGCATCTGGTCGATCAGGAAGATCGGCTGATAGTTTGCATAGACATTGTCGATGGTCGGGTATTTCACCGTCAGAAGATGGCGCAGGGTCGCCTCATCCAGTTCCATTTTTCGGGCGCGGGCCACGATCGAGAAGATTTTGAGGTAGTCTTCCTGGTTCGGCCCGTCGATCTTGATCTTGAAGAAAATCCGGCGCAGGGCGGCTTTGTCGAAGATCTCGTTCGGGTGGAAGTTGGTTGAAAAGATCACCAGCGTGTCGAACGGAACCTCGAATTTCTCGCCCGATTGCAGGGCCAGGATGTCCTTGTTTTCTTCCAGCGGAACAATCCAGCGGTTGACCAGCGCCTGCGGCGGTTCGACCTGTCGGCCAAGGTCGTCGACGATGAAGACGCCGCCGGTTGCCTTCAGTTGCAGCGGCGCCTGATAGGTCCGCGCCGTCGGGTTATAGACCAGATCCAGCATCGAGATTGTCAATTCACCACCGGTGATCACCGTCGGGCGTTCGCAATAGACATAGCGGCGGTCATAGACGTTGCTGGTGCGGCGCAGGGAGTTCGGGTCGTCCTGCTGTTCTTCAGCTTTTGAATGAACAATCGGGTCGTAAACCGTTATCACCTGGCCGGAATATTCAATCGCACGCGGCACATAAATCTTGTCACCCAAGGCATCCCTGATCCCGTTCGAGATTGAGGATTTGCCGTTTCCCGGGGGGCCATACATCAGGATCGACCGGCCCGAGCCGACCGCCGGGCCCAAATGGTCCAACAACTCATCCGGCAGCACCAGATGGCCCATGGCCCCGGTCAGCTGATCCCGACTCATGTGGATGTTTCGGATCGACTGTCGTTTGACCTGTTCTGCATAAACCTCCAGCGGGACAGGCATCGCGCCGAAATATTCCGACTGGCTGAGCGCGTCCAGCGCGCGGGCCTTGCCGTAATCGGTCAGCTGATATCCCATTTCGTTGCCCGAGTTCGCGTGCAGCGTACCGGTGGCCTGCAACATGTTCTGATCGCGCGCCATGTCGACCAGCTCCTGCGTTACGGCGACGGGCAGGCAGACGATGCGCGCAATCTCGGTCACGTGTTCGACGTTCTGGCGGAAGATCGTCTTCAGCAGAATGTCCCGCATCATCACATGGGTCAGCCGCATGTCTTGCAATGTGCGCGGTGCCGGCGGCGGCGTTACCCCGGTCGTGGTGTGCATGTTCATCGTCTGCCCCTTTCATCCCACGCGCATTGCGTGTTCTTTCCATCGCGTCGCCTGAAAATCGCCGGGTTCGGCGGCAACAATCCTGTTGCAGCCACCCTGACTGTTTATTGTGGCCAAAAAATGAATGAGAGTGGGCATGAGCAGAGCAAATCCAGCCATTCTTGCGGCGATCATGATCGGATTCGCCGCCGTCCTGGGGGGTGTGACCTTCTGGCCGGGCGCGTTCTACATCCGCCTGCATGAAGGTGACACGCTGCATCTGGTCTCGATCCTGCTGCGGATGGAGGACGGGCAGCGCCCGCATCTGGACTTCATGACCCCGATCGGGGCATTGGCATTTGCGCCGATTGTCCTGTTCCTCAAGGCTGGACTGGGGGTCGGCATGTCGATCCTGGCGGCGCAGTTTCTGGTTGCGGCGGTGCTTGCGCCCGCGATCTGGTGGGTCGCGCTCAGCCGGTATCCCGGGCGCTGGGCCTGGGTGTTTGCGGCTGTCGCGCTGACGCTGGTTCTGGGCATGATGTTTGGCGGGACCGAAGCCTCGGTTTCGATCTCGATGCATTACAACCGCTGGGCCTGGGCGGTGACTTTTCTGATGGTCTCGGTCGCCGTGCTGCCTGTGATTGGGCGCCCGCGACCCCGGATCGACGGGGTCATCCTTGGGGCCGGGGCGGCGGCGCTGGTTCTGACCAAGATGACGTTTTTCGTCGGTGTTGGTCCCGCGATCCTGTTGATCCTTCTGGTGCGCCGCAAGATGGCGACGCTGGGCGTGGCGGTGATTGTTGGCGGGCTGGTTGCTGTCGGGATCGCGCTGTGGGGTGGCGTTGATTTCTGGGCAAGCTATGCGCGTGATCTGCTGGTGGTTGCCACCGCCGAAACGCGCCCGCAGCCGGGTGTCGGATATGCCGGCACGGCGGCCAGCCCGGCGTTTCTGGGCGGGTCGCTTCTGGCGCTGGCGGCTGTTGTGATCCTGCGCCGTTCGGGCGCGAAAAACGCCGGGCTGGCGTTGATGTTGCTGTTTCCGGGGTTTGTGCTGATCGCCTGGCAGAACTGGGGGAATGAGCCGCGGTGGCTGTGGCTTCTGGGGCTGATGCTGGTGCCGCTGGGCTTGCGTATGGATAGTGAGGCTGGCGACTGGCTGCGCGGGCGGCGGGCGCTGACGCTGGTGGCGGCGATGGCAATGGCGCTGTCCTTCGGCACGTTCATCAACATTCTGCTAAGCCCGTTTCGCCATGTCGCCACTGACAAGTCAGATTATGTCGCGCTGATTACAGGTGATCCCCGGCTGGCCGATCTGTTGACCGTTGACATCCGTGCCCTGCGGCTGAACCGGCGTGTGGACCTGACGATGCCGGGGGCGGCAGATGCGCCCTGGAACGACCCCGAATTACGCGACGAGCCCGCAATCCTGCTGGGTGAGGCGCTGGAACCATGCGAAACTCAGTTGGGAATCTCGGCCTGGACGGCGGCGATCTCGGCGGATCTGGCGGCGGCGGGTTATGGCACAGGAACGCAGATTTTCACCGCCGATGTCTTTTCGGCCTTCTGGCTTTATGGTCCGCAGGATGCGCTGGATGGCGGTGCGCCCTGGTACTATGGCGGGCTGACGGGTCTGCAAAATGCCGACGTCATGCTGGTGCCGATATGCCCGAACCATGAAGTGACGCGAAAACGTGTGCTGGACGAGGTTGTGGAATTCAACGTGCCACTGACCGAGGTGCACCGCACGCCGGATTACGTCCTGCTGAAGGTAGATGCGCCCTGAGGCACGCCAGGTACGGCGAGGATGGATGCCAGGGGTCGGGAACCTACGGCATCATCCATTCGATAGAAACCATTGCCGAGGACGAGCGCCATGCGCCTGCGGCACGCACCGGCCATTCAACAGCGGTTTAGAAGTTCAGGTCGGCGCTTTAGCGAAAGGCGGCAAGCGCCAGATAGGCGATCAACGTGGGGGCCAGGGCAATGCCCAGCGGGAAATCCTTGCGCCCCCAGCTTTCCCAATGCGGGGTCGCGTTCACCACGGCCGGGATGCGGCGTGCAATGCGGTGGGTGATCAGGCCGAAGACGGTGAAGGCCGCCAACAGGTACAAGACATTTCTAATATCCGGATAGGCCACGAAGGGGGCCATTGCGGCGGCGAATTTGGCGTCACCGGCGCCAAAGCCGATCAGACTGTTGGCGATGAAACCCAGCGCCAGAACCACGATCAGGCTGACCCAGCCCCAGCCCCAGTCCACAAGGGGCAGGGTCATCAACCCGACCACAGCGTAGATGACCACCAGTGCCAGGACCGCTGTGTTGCGGATTTTCATGAACGCCAGATCGGTCCAGACCGTGTACAGACAGACCGGCGCGGTCAGGATCAGGAACCAGAGCGCGGTTCCCGATTGAAGGCTCATCATGGTCTCGTCGTCCCTAGTTCTGGACGTTGGCTTCTAGGGCACGCAGGCTGCGCACGGCGGCCTCGAAATGCTGCGGATGGGTGTCGATCGCGTCGCGCAACAGGCCCTTGCCAGTTTTTACGTCACCCTGCTTGATCGCCGAAAGTGCCAGCGTGTGCAGCAATTGCGCCCGTTCGACCTGATCCATCGGAACGACGGGAAGGTCGTAATTGCGCTGTGCGCCACGGGCCAGCACCAGGTTGTTTTTGGCGGTGAACAGTTTTTCATTGTAGGTGATCGCGCGCACGAACAGCTTTTCCGCATCGCGGTATTCGCCGCGTGTCAGTTTGGAATAGCCCCAGTTGTTCAGAACACCGGCGGGCGTGGTCGTCAGCCCGGCGGCGGTTTCATAAAAGCTGTCGGCGCGTTTCCAATCTTCGTTCTTGTCGGCCATCATCGCCTCTAGCCGGTACCGGTCAAAGGATTCCAGTGTCGGCGGGATGCGGTCCAGCTGAACCTCGGCCTGGTCCCATTCGCCCGCGCGCACCAGCGCGTCGGCGAGCGAGATCTGGTCGTCCGTGGTCGACCCCTCCATCGTGCCCACCTTTGCCCAGGCGGTCGCCCCTTCGGTCGGGCGCTTGGCGCGGATCAGCGATTTCGCCAGCCCGCGCTGCAAGTCGATCCGGTCGGGGTTGTCGCCGGTGGCGCGTTTGAAATAGGCCACCGCCTCGTTCGGGTCGGCGACGGTCAGCATGATATCGTTCATGTTGGTTTCGTCGATCACGTTGACGGATTGGATCGCGCGTTCCACTTCCGCGTCACCGCCTGTCATGCCGTTGCGAAGTTTGTCGCAGCCGGACAGGGCCAATGCCCCGCAAACCGCGAGTGTTGTAATTGTCCAATGGCGCATGTGCCTGCGTCCTCTGTTCTGCTCGGGTCGGTCCGCTTTTGTGCTAGGGCGTCGTCAGCAGCAGGTAGTCCCCGGTGCCACGGCGCATCAGCGCGAACTCGGTTTTATCCTCGGCAGAATAGTCTGGATTCTCAAGAATTTCGAGCGTTAATCTCAAGTTCTCCCGAATGGCGGCAGATTGGCCACTATCCAGCGAAAAAGCGTTGCGAAAAACGCGTTCTGCTTCGCCTGCGCGGCCGGTTTCGATCAGCACGACGCCCAGATTGTTCAGGGCAGGGACGAATTTCGGGTCCGCCTCCAACGCGCGGCGCAGCATCTGTTCGGCCTGACCCAACCGCCCCAGCCGCAAGTTTGCGGATCCGATCGCGCTGAGGATATCGACATTCACCCCCTGGCGTCCCGCCGCGCGGTAATAGGATTTCAACGCCAGCTCAAATTCGCCCGCTTCCATCAGGCGGTGCCCAACGGCCAGGCCGTCGACGCTGTCGCTTAGTGGTGCGGCGCGGGTGCCGGGGGCATAGGGGCTGCCCTCAATCGGTTTCAGACCCTTCTGACAGCCGGAAACGGCAAGCGTTATGCCTGCCGCTGCCAAGATGCCTGCGCAATACTGTCGTTTCATAAACGCCTAGAAGCTGATGTTCTGCAACGTTTCATAGATGCTATAGATCGACGGGCCAATAAGAATAATCAGAAGTGGCGGAACCGTGAGCATCATGGTCGCCAGCGTCATCTTGGTTGGCAGGGTGTTGGCCTTTTCCTCGGCACGCATCACGCGCTTGTCGCGCATTTCGGCGGCATAGACCCGCAGCGCTTCTGCGATCGAGGTACCGAAGGTGGCTGACTGTATCAACACAGTCACAAAACTGGTCACATCCATCACCCCGGCGCGTTCGGACATATCGCGCAGCACGGCAACGCGATCTTTACCTGCCTTCAACTCGTGACTGACCATTTCGAATTCATCGGCCAGGGCAGGGAAGCCTGCGCGGATTTCCTTGCTGACCCGGATGATCGACTGATCCAGCGATTGCCCGGCCTCGACGCAGACCAGCATCATGTCCAGCGAGTCGGGAAAGCCGTTGGTGATTTCCTCTTGCCGGGTCTGGACCCGCTTGGTGACCCAGTATTTGGGTAACATGTAACCGATCGAACCCGGAATGATGATGTAGATCATCATCATAGAGACCGTAGTTTCCACCCCGGTTGCGTTGCGGAAAACAACATAGCCGACCCCGGCCAGCAGCCCCAGAACCCCCAGCGCGAATTGCAGGAAGTGGAAGGTGCGCACCGCATTCTTGCTGCGGTATCCGGCCTGTAGCAGTTTCAGGCGCGCCGCCGACAATTCTTCGGCGTCCTGGGGTTCCAGGAAGTTCGAGTATTTTTCGAGCTTGTCTTTCTTTTCTTCATGGCGAAGCTTGCGCTTCCCCTCGGGCGCGTCCCCGGCGGTTTTTGGCTCATCCTTCAGCTTGGACAGCGGGTCGACCTTCTTTCTGAGCATGATCGGCAAGGTCAGAATGATCAGCAGCATACCAAGCCCACCGACCGCGAACAACGGGCCAAGCGGACCCATGTTTGAGGTCAGGAATTCATTGATGGCTTCCATGATCGCGCCCTCCTCAGACTTTGATGTTTACGAGTGCGCGCATGACGAACACGTTCGCGACCAGAAAACCGGCCACGACAAGGCAGGCGGGAATGAAGGCGGCTGTTTCTTTCACTTCGTCATAGTAATTCGGCTGAATGACGTTGATCATCACCAACGCGCCCAGCGGAAACACACTCAGGAACATGCCGGACCACTTCGCCTCGGCGGTGATCGCGCGGACCCGGCGGAACAGTTTGAAGCGTGACCGGATCACCTTGGCCAGACCATCCAGGATCTCGGCCAGGTTACCGCCCGAGGTTTGCTGGATCGTCACCGCCACGGCGAGAAAGCGCAAATCCTGCATGTCTAGCCGTTCTGCCATGGCTTTCAACGCGTCGCCGACATCACGACCATAAGCGCTTTCGTCCGAGATGATGCCCATTTCCGAGCCCAGTGGATCCGCAACTTCGGTCGCGACAATGCCAAGTGCGGATGAGAACGGGTGACCAACGCGCAGGCTGCGCACCATCAGTTCTACCGCGTCAGGCAGTTGTTCTTCGATCATGCTTAGGCGTTTCTTGGCCTTGTTGTTCACCCAGACATAAACGCCGCCGACGCCCATCGCGATCGAGACTGCGATACGGATTGGCAGGTTTGCGCCGGTCCCGAAGGTCAGGCCGACAAAGGCAAACCCTGCCAGACCGACCATCACCGCGATCAGCTGGGGCGGTGAAAACGCGATACCCGCCCGCTGTGCCTTGCCCGCCAGGATCGAATACAGCGGGATCGAGCGTGATTTCATATGCTGGCTCATCTCCTTGCGGAGTTGTTCCAGCACCTTCTCGCGCCCGCCGCCCTTTTCCAGCATATCAAGTCGGCGATTGACCCGGCTGTTCAGGCTGATGGATTTGCCGAAGATGGTCAGATAGACGCCTTCGACCAGCAGCAGAACGGCAATGAATATTAGGCCGTAAATAATCGGTTCGGGACTGATTGTCATAACAGGTTACTCCGCTGCCGTTGGTTCAAACAATTCAGGTGGCAGGTCATAGCCCCACATCTTGAACCGTTCGGAATAATGGGATCGCACGCCAGAGGCGGTGAAATGTCCGATGATCTTGTTTTCAGGCGTCAGGCCGGTTCGCTGATACCGGAACACTTCCTGCATCGAGATGACATCGCCCTCCATCCCGGTGATTTCAGTGATGGAAACCATCCGGCGCGATCCGTCCTGAAGGCGGCTGGCCTGTACCACGAGGTTCACAGCCGAAGCGATCTGCGCGCGAACGGCCTTGATCGGCATCTCGATCCCGGCCATGGCGATCATGTTTTCCAGACGGGAAACCGCGTCACGGGCCGAGTTGGCGTGGATCGTCGTCATCGACCCGTCGTGGCCGGTGTTCATGGCCTGCAGCATGTCGATGACTTCTTCGCCGCGCGTCTCACCCACGATGATGCGGTCGGGGCGCATCCGAAGCGCGTTTTTCAAACAATCGCGCTGGGTTACCGCGCCTTTGCCTTCGACGTTGGGCGGACGGCTTTCCATCCGGCCCACATGCGTCTGTTGCAGCTGAAGTTCGGCCGTATCCTCGATCGTCAGGATCCGTTCGGAGTTGTCGATAAAGCTCGACAGCGCGTTCAGCGTGGTCGTTTTACCAGAACCCGTACCGCCCGAGACGATGACGTTCAGACGGCAGGCGACAGCGGCCTGAAGATAGGCGGCCATTTCTTCGGTGAAAGCGCCGAAATCCACCAGGTCGTCAATTGCCAGCTTCTCTTTCTTGAATTTACGGATGGACACCAAAGAGCCATCGACCGCAATCGGCGGCACCATCGCGTTAAAGCGCGATCCATCCGCAAGGCGGGCGTCCACATAGGGGTTGCTTTCGTCGACCCGGCGACCCACCGCGCTGACGATTTTATCAATGATCCGAAGCAGATGGCGTTCGTCCTTGAACGTGATCGAGCTGATTTCAAGTTTGCCGTCGCGTTCCACGAATATCTGTTGAGGGCCATTGACCAGAATATCGTTGACGCCATCGTCTTTCAGCAGCGCTTCCAGCGGGCCAAGACCGGTCACCTCGTCAAACAGGTCCTGGTTCAGCGTGGTGCGTTCTTCGCGGTTCAGAACAATGCCGAGTTCTTCCAGCGCCTCGGCGGTGATGGCCATGATCTCGTTGCGCAGGTCTTTTTCGTTCGCACCATCCAGCGCGGCCAGGTTCAGGTTGTCCAGCAGGCGTTTGTGCAGCTCGACCTTGATTTCGGCCAGCCGTTCCTTGCGCTTACGTTCTTTTTCGTCCTGCGGCGCGGAACCGTTGCCGGCCTCAGTCGGGGAAGGTTTGCGCAGAACGCGGGCAGGTTCAGCCGCCTGCGCGGACATGTCGGCACCGCCATCAATCGAAGTCAGGTTTGGCTTGCCTTGCCCCTTGGCGGCGCCTTTCTTGTACTTTGAAAACACTGAGATCTACCTTCTAATGACTACCGGCTGATACGGACTCGTTCAGATCATGGACTGATTCCGCCAGTTTCTGGATTTCTTTGCGCAGCGGGTTTTTTGGTGCGCCATTGGCCAGCGGGATGCCATGGTCGCACCCTTGCGCGACCTGCTTCAACCCGTCGGGCATCAGAACTTCAATCGTGATTTCAAGGCTTTCCGCCAGCCGCTTCACGCGGCTTTTGCCCGCCAGATCGGTAAATTTCGGTGCCCGGTTCAGGACGTAGCGCAGCTTTTCAAACGGCAGCTCTTCGGATTTCAAGGCGCGGATCAGGCGCAGGGTGTTCTGCGCCGAACGCATATCCAGTTCCAGCATCGCGAAATACACATGTGCGGAATGCAGCACCGTTTCAGTCCAGGAAACGACCGTGGGCGGCATGTCGATCACGACATAGTCGAAGTTGGTGCGCGCCATTTCCAGAATGCGCCCGATGTCATCGGGACCAACGATATCCAGTGGCAGCATTTCCGCGGGTGCGGTCAGAACCTGCATCTTGTCTTCAAACGTCTGCAGGGACTGCATGAAGCTTTCCTGGTCCATCGTTTCAGTCGTGGACAGAACTTCGAACACGGCGTCGCGACGCGACAGATCCAGATAGGTCGAAACCGACCCGGTCTGAAGATCCAGATCAATCAGAAGCACACGCGGCGCCTGACCGTTGACGTCAAGATTTGCCAGTTCCCAGGCAAGGTTCACGGCAAATGTCGTGGCCCCAACGCCACCGGCAAGCCCATGCACCGGCAACAGGACGGCGTCGCGGTCGCCGGTCGCCTTGATATGGGTGGTGGTGTCGGCGGCTTCTGCTTTTTCAATCACTTCCGGTTTGCGCATCCGCGCGATCGCGTCGTGCAGTGCGCCATCGGGAAGAGGGTAGGGGACGAATTCCTGCGCACCCAGTTTCAGCAACTGGTGCAGCGTGATCGGGGTGACCTTTTCGGCGATCAGAAGCGTTCGGATTTTTCTGGCGCTTGCCAGTTTGATCAGTTGGGATACGGTGGTCAGGTCAGCTTCGTCCTCCTCATCCATCGCAATGGCAATGAATTCGAGGGAATCTGCTTCCGGCTGAGACAGAAACAACGACGCGTCTTCATAAGTCAGGTCGCCCCAGCTCTCTCCGAGTTCCGTTTCCATGTCCTCGATCAGCAGATCGAACTTCTGCACATCGCGGCTGACGGTGCAGGCCAGGATGGGCGCTGGTTCCGGCTGCATTACGGCGCTCGTCGCCATCGGTTTCCCCTTCGTATAACCCCGGCTTGGCCCATCGGAACGGACCGCAACCTGCGGTGTCACCCCTGGGCAAAACCCACCCGCACGCACTGATTCTGCGCGCAATACTCCCTACAGAGAGACGATGACCCTCAATGGTGACAACATTGAGGCTAAAAAATCGTAATTATTCGATTTTTATGGACGATCAAATTTTATGGAAAATAAAAAAATTGACGCCGCAGCAGGGCCACGGCGTCACAATCATTCGGAATTTGTTTCTTGGGTGTTAGTTGGAATCGGCCTGTTCGATCGTCGGGCTTGCCAGCGCAGAGCGGATGTATTCGCGCTGGATGACGGCGGCATATTTGCCATTCAAGCAACAATTCTTCCCGTTGCCAGCGCTCACGAAGCCAGACACCTGGGTGATCGTGCGGCGATTGCGGCGTTCGCGCCCTTCGGTGACGATCAGCGGCTGGGTTTCGCCAAGCGACGCCACGGCCTCCAGCCTGCGACGCGAGACGCCTTGCGTCGCCAGATAGCTGACGACCGCGCGCGCGCGCGCCAGCCCGAGGCGTTTGTTGTAGGTTGCCGACCCAACCAGATCGGTGTGCCCATAGACCCGGAACCGGACCTCGGGGAATTGCCGGATCCAGTTTGCCTGACGCCGCAGGGTGGCCTGAGCGGCAGCATCAAGCTGAGAGCTGTTGAAAGCAAAGTTAATCATCGGATCAATTTCGGACGAGAACCTGTTGTTCAGGTTCACCATTACGTGCTGACCACTGGCTTCACCGCTTTGGATCAGCGTGTTCTGCATCGTCGGGTTGCCGAAGCTGCCGTCATCGACGCTGGACCCTGCCGTCACGTCCAGCGACTGGCTCATGTTCTGACATCCGACGAGTGAGGCAAGCGCCAGCCCGGACAGAGTCATTTTCAGATGTGTCATCTTCATCGCCTTCACTCCATCACATAGCCGTAGGAACCGCCGAAGTCCTGGCGCGCGACCTCTCCGGCGGCACCCTTCTGGGTTTTGCCAACCACGCTGCCGGACAGGAACAATTCGCGTTCAGTCGGAATGCGGACCCGGTCGGTCGGCAGGGCCAGTGCCTCGCCGCGGACAGGGGTGACCAGATGCGGCGTCACGATGATGACCAGTTCACTTTGCTGGCGTTCATACTCGGATGACCGGAACAGGGCGCCCAGAATGGGGATGTCGCCCAACCACGGCACCTGGCCGACCAGATCGGAAAAGTCATCCTGCAGCAGGCCGGCGATTGCAAAGCTTTCACCGTCGCGCATTTCCACGGTCGTTGAGGTTTCGCGCCGTTTGAACGCGCTGACCGCAAAGCCGTTGGTGACAACCGCGTTGGATTCGTCGACGCCGGAAACGGCGGCGGTCAGTTGCAGATTGATCAGGTCACCGTCCACAACACGCGGCGTGAACAGCAGTTCGACACCGAAGGGTTTGAACTGCACCGTCACCCGGCCCTCTTCACCGACAACAGGGATCGGATATTCGCCACCTGCAAGAAAGCGTGCTTCCTGACCTGAAAGTGCAATCAGGTTCGGTTCGGCCAACGTACGAACAACGCCTTTGGCTTCAAGGGCTTCCAGCAGAACCGCAAATTGCAGCGATCCGGCGGAAAAGCCCAGCGTCAGATTGCCGGTTGTCGCGCCACTGCTGCCAACGGTGTTGGGATCACCAAACACCGCCGTTCTGTTGGCGCCGTTGGCAAAGACGCCGTTGCCGCCCACGCCACCGACATCAGCGCTGGTAGAGTTCACGGCCAGTGACGACGACAGACCCTTGGAAACCGAACGCTGCATTTCTGCAAAGCGCACTTTCAGCATCACCTGCTGCGTGCCGCCGACAACCATCAGGTTGGAAATCCGCCCCGGCGCGTATCGGCCTGCCAGATCAAGCGCGCGGTCAAGCGAGATGATCGACGATACCGTACCGGACAGCACGATACCGTCATTCGCGGTTCGCACCTCGATATTCTCGCGTGGCAGAATTTGCTGCAAACGCTCTTTGAACTCGGCGATATCAGGCGAAACCTGCACATCGACATTTGCCAGCAACCGCCCGTCCGGGCCAAGAAGCGTCAGCGTCGTGCGCCCCGGCGCCTTGCCGAGCACATAGATCGTGCGATCCGACAGGGTCGAGATATCAGCAATGCCCGGGTTGGCGATCGACAGTTCCGCAAACGGTGCATCGCTTTCAACGACCACCGCCCGGTTCATATCAACCTTGAGGCTGCTGGACGCCGCCCCTTTCATAATCTTAAGGGTCTGCGCCTGTCCGATTTCCGGATTGAGCAGAGTCAGTGCAAGGGCGGCGCATGCCGCCTTGATCAGATTCTTAATATACATGTGACCTGCCTTTCCGATCACGCCTCAGTTCGGACCTTTTAGAATGCCCGTTGGATCAGAGACTGCGTGACAATCAGAATAATAGCAAGAATCAAGTGCTTAAAGGGGAACATTTATGTAGTTTGGGCGCAACACCCGGCAGGGGTTGCGCCCAAATCACTATACAACCCCAAGATGCTGTGCCCCGGGGCAGAAGTTCGATAAGGTCAATTCGTGCAGGCGATCGGGATATCGATCACTTCGGCGCCACGGCGGGTGCGCACGGTGCAGACTTTTTCACGCTCAACCTCGACCACCTGACGTTCTTCGATGCCCAGCAACTCGCGCTGGTCAATTTCCAGTGCGCCGACTTTGGTTTCATCTTCAATGCCGACAAGTGACAGCGAAAGCTGACCGGTGGCCTGTGCCTGGGCCAATGCGGCAACCTGGCGCGGAGTGACTTCAACCGTCACGGTACGTGCCACCTGCGCATTGCTGCGATCGCCGTCAGCGGTCTGGTCGATGCCGATGATCTTGATGCTGCTGTCGATCAGCTTGGTGATATCCTGGTTGAGGTCCTGGCCACCGCGCCCGGTCCAGTAAACATCAATGAAGTCGCCCGGACGCAGGAAGCCGGCGACGCCTGATGCCACGTCAACACGGATCGAAAAGGCCCGCATGCCTGCCTTCAGGCTGGAGGCAACACCGGCATCCTCACCGGGTTGAGAGACTTTTACGGCCAGAATCGGCTCGTTCTTCTCCATCGCACGCAACGCCGCGCGCAGCTCGTCCGAACCTTCGGGGAACAGATCCTGCTTGCCTTCATCGCTGAACAGGAATGCGCCCGGCGGCACGCTGTCTTCGGGCCACATCACGGTGCGGACATCCTTTGGACCAATCCGTTCGCCATAGCGAACCGGCTTGGTCAGCACAAATACCTGTACTGTTGGAATAACCTGTCCGCGGGCCGCACGTTCCGCTTCCAGCGCGGCCTGGTTCTCGGAAATGTAACCCTGCGCCATGTATACTGCGAATCCGGCCAAGCCGATCCCCACAAGCAACACCAACCCAAACATCATTCGCATGTCTTGTCCTTTCGCCCCATGTTCCCGCGGCGGAAGACGGCTTCAGGGCAACCCAGAATCACACTCCGCCGGGTATTGACCTTAATCTGGTTGTGAAATGCGGCATCAGCGTGAATTTGGCATGGTCAATACATGATTTCGCAACAATGCGGTGCCAGCGGCACGATCGTATTAATACGTTGCGACCGTCATCGCGGACAACGACGTGCTGACTTTGCCGCCGAGCGCGCCTGTCGCGGTACCGACACCAACCGCAAGAAGCCCGAGGCCGACGACCGCCGCCGTCAGTACAACCCAGTCAACTGTGACTGCACCATCTTCGCAGGTCATGAAATTCGAGAAGTTTCTGATCATCACCATAACTCTGCCTCCAACACTCGACCCAGGTATCGTCTGACCACCGATCGGGTTGTTTCTTTGAGAATGCTATCTGCGCCATTCTTAATAAAGAATGTGGGGTCGCGCATTTTTAAGCAATGCGCGACCCCATTTGTCTTGGAACCTGTCATGGTGGCCCGTCTGATGTCTTGCAGCGCCCGCATGTGGGTGCCGCTCAGACAATGTTCAGATTAGCTGCCCGGAACCGTGTAGGTTGCAACCGTTTGAGCATTCAGCGAAGAGCTGACTTTGCCCGACAGCGACACAGCGCCGCCGCTGACAGCGGTCAGAACCGCAATGCCCAGGCCAACAATTGCTGCCGTCAGCACAACCCAGTCAACCGTTACAGCACCGGCTTCGTCGTTCAGGAAATTCTTAAACATGGTATACTCCGTTCATTTGACACGTCTGTTAGTCACTTACCGCGCCGGTCGATTGGGACGTTGGTATGTGACCCGTTTCCGCCTTGGTGTGATGCTTTATGCGCGTCCAAATTGGGCAAGAGTTTGTCGCGCATCGTACGATTTTGTAGATGTGCGCATTTCAGCCGGAAAATCTTTTAGTGTGATGTTTTCTAACAGTAAAAATCGTATCCGATCAGCGCCGGATCATTGAATGTGACAAAATCGCCATCCCGTTTCTGTCCAATGGGTGGTCAGAGGGGCAATTTTTTGCAATTGTGCCGGAAAATAATAACGGGGCAGAGCAGGAACCGCAGATGCGGCGCTTCGTAACAGCAGCAATATTCGCAGCCATCGGCGCTGTGGGGCCGGGGGCAGCGCAAGACGCGCCGCCCGCGTTCAAGGATTTTACGTTCAAACGCATGAAGCCGCCGAAATCCGGCAGTCGCCCGAAAATTACGGTTCAGGTCGACCCGACGGTGGATGTTTTCGCGACAGCCCCTGCCGATGCAGATGCGGGCACAACCCAGGCAGCCGGCGAAGACACGGTTAAAGCGGCGGCGCCCAGGGTTTCCGGTTATGAGTGGTTCTGGGCCGAGGTGCCCTCGGCCCTCGGCATTTCCGGCGCAGAGCGATTGTCCAGGGCGATGATCGCCTTGTCCAAAGGCGCCGATGGCACGCCGGCCTCTGGCCCGCGCTTGCAGTCGCTGCGCAAAATCGTGGATCGCCATGGTAGTGACATTTTATTGGCCACGCTGGGCAAAGATGTCTCGCCCGCGCTGGTACTGGCGGTGATATCGGTGGAATCCGCGGGGCAGGTGGCAGCGCTCAGCGGTGCAGGGGCGCAGGGGCTGATGCAACTGATGCCGGATACCGCCACGCGATTTGACGTCACCGACACATCGGATCCGCGCCAGAATATCACTGGTGGGGCCGCGTATCTGGATTGGTTGACGAACAAATTCGACGGCGACGTCATGCTGGCGCTGGCCGGGTATAATGCAGGTGAAAACGCGGTGACATCTCATTCAGGGGTGCCGCCCTACGCGGAAACCCGTGCCTATGTCCCGAAGGTCCTGGCCGCATGGGAGGTTGCACGCGGATTGTGCAAGACCCGGCCCGAGCTGATTACAGATGCCTGCGTCTTCATCCAGGGAAAGGCCGCGAGTGATGGCTGAATTGCGCCCGTTGGTGCTGGACGTCGACGGGACGTTCCTGAAGACCGATATGCTGTTCGAGTGTTTTTGGGCCGGGTTGGGCCGCGCACCCCTGGCGACGCTGAAAGCCTGTGCGTTGCATCTTCGGCAGCCCCAGCGCCTGAAGGCTGAACTGGCGCAGATCGCGCCGCTGCGGACTGACCTGCTGCCGGTTAACCCTGATGTGGCGGGCTATGCGGCCTCGGCCGTGGCGGATGGGCGCGACGTGGTGCTGGCCTCGGCGTCCGATCAGACGCTGGTGCGTGCGCTGGCCGATGAATATGCCCTGTCGGAAACGGTGTTCGCTTCGGACGGTGTGACAAATCTGAAGGGGCAGGCGAAGGCGGATGCGCTGGTCGCCGCTTTCGGGGAACGCGGTTTTGACTATGCCGGGGACGCGCCGGTCGATCGCAAGATCTGGGACCGCGCCGATGGTGCGCTGATTGTCGGCAAGCAAGACGCCACCGCCGAAGCGCTGAAGGCCGCTGGTCATCGCGTGACCCGGGTCGAGGGCGGTTGGAGCCTGCGCGACCTGATCCGCGCCCTGCGCCCGCACCAGTGGGTCAAGAACGTGCTGTTGTTCCTGCCGATGATCGCCGCCCATGAATTCGCGCTGGCGACCATCGGGCTGGTGTTGCTGGGCATCATGGCATTCTCGGCCGTGGCCAGTTGCATATATATAGTAAACGATCTGCTGGATCTTGAAGCGGATCGCCTGCATCCGACCAAACAGAACCGCCCCTTTGCCAGCGGAGCGGTGCCGATACAGGTCGGCATGGCGACCTGCGCGGCCCTCGGGGTGTTCGCGCTGGGCCTTGCGGCAGTGCTAAGCCCGGCGTTCCTGGCCGTCATATTCTGCTATATGGTGCTTGCGCTGTCCTATTCGCTGCGCCTCAAGCGGATGCGCTGGATCGACATCGCGACGCTGGCGATGCTGTACACAATACGCGTGATCGCCGGGGCCGCGGCCAGCGGGGTCGAGGCGTCTTTCTATATGCTGGTCTTTATCTTCCCGGTTTTTGTCACTCTGGGCTGCGTCAAGCGCCTGACCGAACTGACACTGGCAACCAGCGACGAACGCCTGCCGGGGCGCGGCTATGGCCGCAACGACCGGGGCGACCTGCTGAACGTGGGTGCGTTGGGCATTATCGGGGCGTTGGTGATCTTCTTTCTGTATTCGCGAACGCCGCAAGCTGCCGAGCTATACCCGACAGTCTGGATGCTGTGGCTGGCGCTGATCCCGATTGCCATCTGGCTGATCCGAATGCTGGCGCTGGGGTTTCTGGGGCGGCAGGATTACGACCCCATCGTTTTTGCGATGCGCGACAAACTGGGCATCGGACTGCTGCTGATCACGGTAAGCCTGATGTTCTATGCCGCCGGGCTTTGGGCCGAGTGGTTCGGCGGCTAAAGAACTTAATGCCTTCGGCGAGGATATTTACAGGTCAATGATGGTGGTCTGAGCACAGGTCATCATTGACCCGAAAATATCCCCGCCGGAGGCATGAATTTTTCAGATCTTCAGCTTCTTGAAAATCGGTTCCGGGATCGTGCGGATGATCCCCATGATCACCGTCCAGATCGCCGGGGAATAGATCGTGTTGCGCCGTTTCTTCACCGCTTTCACGATATCGCCCGCAACCTTGTCCGGGCTGGCAAGCAGAACCAGCCCGTCAAGGCCCCAGGTCATGGCCGTGTCCACCATGCCCGGTTTCACTGTAACAACATGCCCGCCTGCGCGGTTCAACCGGTTTCTGAGCCCGCTGAGGTAGGTGGCAAACCCAGCCTTGGTGGATCCGTAAACGTAATTCCCCAGTCGCCCGCGATCCCCCGCGACCGAGGCGACACCGACGATTGTGCCATGCCCACGCTCTTCAATCATCGGGGCCAGCATTTGCAGAAACCGCATGGGGCCTGCGTAATTGTCGATCACCGTCGCCTCGATAAGGGCGGTGTCGGCGTCGACCTGGTCCTGCGCGGGCATCGAGCCTGTGAAAACCGCCGCATTCAGCGCGCCTTCTTCGTATGCCGCGCGCGAGAGGATGTTTCGAAAACCCTCAGGGGCGGCGGTATCAAATGCCATCGCCTCGGCGAAACGCGCCCCGCGCAGGGCGGCGTCATTGGCCAGTGTTGCCAGCTCTGCCTTGTCGCGACCGGCCAGGATCAGCCCGGCGCCGTCCTCGGCCATCTGGCGGGCGAACGACCGGGCAATTGCCGAGGTCGCGCCCAGAATGATCCAGGTCTGTTGCATCACGTACTCCTCAGGTTCAGGCGCCGGATCAGGTCGGTGTGCAGCACGCCGCCTGGATCGGCCTTGGCGCAGGCTTTCGCCCAGGCGCTGTGTTCGGGGTACATCGCGCGGATCGTTTCGCCCGTGGCCAGCGCGTCCTTTGCCAGATAAATGCGCCCGCCGGCGTCTGCTGCGGCCTGTTCAAGCTCGGCGATCAGGGTGGCCACGCCGCCCCGGTTCGGGAAATCGACGGCCAGCGTGTAACCTTCCATCGGGAATGACATCATGCCCGCACGCCCGGCCCCCATGCGTTTCAGCACGGCGAGGGGGGAGGCAAGGCCACTGTCGGCGATGGTCGCCAGCATGTCGCGCAGCGCATTGGCCCGTTCCAGCGGGACGACGCATTGAAACTGGTGAAATCCGCGCTTGCCGTAAAGCCTGTTCCAGTCGTGAATTCGGTCCAGCGGGAAGAAAAAGTCGCCGATCGGCTTGACCGAGGTGCGCCCCGACACCGGCACGCGCCGCCAATAGGCCGCATTGAAGGCCCGCACAACAGGGCCGGACAGCGCGAAGCCCGGCGCATTGAACGGCACCGATTTTGCGCCCTTCTTGCGCGGCAGCAGGCCCGAGCCTGTTTCGCCTTCCTCAAGCACTCCGCGACCCAGCGCGGCACCCTTGGCAGTCGCATCGACCCAGCCGACTGTATAGGTCGCCTCGGACGCATCCAGCAGCGCGATATGTTCGTCCCAGTCGCCGATCCGGCGCTCGGTCACGATCATCACGTCGCCTTTGGCGCGCAGCATATTGATCTTGGCACTGGCGATCACGCCGGTTTGCCCCAGTCCGCCGATTGTCGCGCGCCACAGCGTCTTGTCTTTATCCGTGATCGTTCGGGGTTTGCCGCCCGGCGCTATCAGCGTGATCGCCGCCAGATGCTGCCCGAAGCTGCCCGCGCCGTGGTGGTTCTTGCCGTGCACATCCATCGCGATGGCGCCGCCGACAGTGGCAAAGCCGGTGCCCGGCATCACCGGAGGCAGCCAGCCCCGGGGCGCGAAGACCCGCGCGAGGTCGCCCAGGGTCGCGCCCGCCTCAACCTCCAGCACGCCGGAGGCGTCATCGAAGCTTAGCAATCTGTCCAGCCGGGTCATGTTGACCGTTTTGCCACCACTGTTCAGGCAGGCGTCGCCATAGCTGCGGCGCATGCCGATGGCGGGGCAGGGCGTGTCAGCGGCCAGTTCGGCCAGACCGGCGCGCTTTTCAGGGCGTGCGATCTGTTCGGTCGCGCTCAGCGCGCGGCCCCAGCCGGTGACAGTCTCAGTTTTCCAGCGCATGTGCGGCCTTTCGGGAACGGGATTCGGCGAACGGGAACACACCCAGACCGATCAAAATTGCGAACCAGAGTGTCGTGACGCGGATGATGGCGGTGGCGGGCACCGAAACTTCCAGCGGGATCCCCTCCAGCGTCAAAAGGGCGATCATCGCCGCCTCGGCCCCGCCAAGCCCGCCGGGCGCGCCGGTCAGGCCACCGGCGATGGTGGCGAAGACGAAGATGGCGGTGGCCTTGGCCAGCCCAATGTCGGCGCCCATCCAGACCAGCAGCAAATGGAAGGCATAGCATTCCGCCAGCCAGCCGATCAGGCCAAGCGCAATGGCCCCGGCCATAACCGGGGCGGTCGAAAAATGTTCCAGCGTCCTTGCGGCGCGGCGCAGTTTGGCGAACAGGCGCGGCCAGCGGTTGATCAGGGCAAACAGGGCTTCGGCAATACGTTCTGCCAGGACAGGGCGGGTGACGACGACGGCCAAAAGCAGGGCGATGATCGCAACCGGAACGCCGCCCGCGACACCCGTGGTGGATAACGCCAGACCGCCCGCCAGCAACAGCGCCATCGCCGCCAGATCCGAGGCGCGGTCGATCAGCACCAGCGGGGCGGTATCTTCAAAGCTTGCGCCGGTTTCCCGCGAAATCCAGCGCATCCGCACCAATTCGCCCACACGCCCCGGCGTGACTGTCATCGCGAAGCCGCCGAAGAAATGGCGCAGATCCTGAACCAAGCTTGTGCCCAGCCTCAGGCAGCCCGTGAACAGATGCCAGCGCAGCCCGCGCAGGCCATAGTTCACCAGCGACAGACCCAGAAGCCCGGCGAATTGCCAAAGGCTGAGGCGGGCTATTGCGGTACGTGTTTCCTCCCAGCCGGTGGCCGAGGCCAGCCCGATCAGGCCGAACACCACAAACGCCAGCAACCCGCCCAGCAGCAAGGTATCGCGTATCCGGCGCGAGGATCGGCGAGGCAGTGTTGCAGTCATACTCATCAAGGCCGAGGGCTAGAGACAAAGTTAGGCGACAATATGATGCTGTTTCGAAAATCGCGACAATGAAACGGCAGGAATGCGATAGATTTTAGTGAGTGGGACGGCCCTGGAAACGAAAAAACGGCGACACCGGGGGAGGACCGGTATCGCCGCCTTTCTTCAAAGACACCCAGGGGAGGGAGAGTCGGGTGCCTTCACTCAGACCCAGCCGGGGGAGGACCGGCGGGCCTGAATTGGAATTGTTACTTCTGCATCGCCGCGTTCAGTGCGACGTCGTCGATATCGCCGCGTGTCAGGCCGATGTCGGACAGGTCACGGTCGCTCATCTGCGACAGTTCGCGGCGCGTGTCGTGATAGGTTTTGGCGCGGCGGGCGTGGTCGCGCATTGCGATGCGCGCGGCAGCCAGACGGCCAAACAGGCCCATTCCGGGGCGGTGTAGGTCTAGTGCGTGGGACATTTTGTCCTCCTGATACTCGTTATGCTGCAACTGCATTGTTGCGGCCTCGGGTATGAAGGTAAGCCTCTGGCGTTGGGCCGCAATCCCGGAAATGGGCAATGCTGCTATGCAGCAATTGCATAGTTTCCCTGCGTAATCCCGGCGCATTCCGCACTTGCGGCAGACATTGGTGCCGTTGGGGGTTGAGGTTTGCCCGAAATACAACACCTATAGCGGCGACACCGGGCAGAAGGGACAATCCATGAGCGTGACACAGGACGACATACTGGCCGCACTGGCGCGAATTGCGCTGCCCGAAGGCGGCGACCTGGTGTCCCGCGACCTGATCCGCGCCATGCGTGTGGACGGCGGAACGGTCAGCTTTGTGATCGAAGCGGCCGATGCCGGGGCGGCCCAGAAGATGGGGCGCTTTCGGGACGCCGCCGAGGCATCGGTCAAGGCGATCCCCGGCGTGACCAGCGCCTCGGTCGTGCTGACGGCACATGGGCCTGCACCGCAGAAAGCACCGCCGCCGGATCTGAAGATCGGGCGGCATCCGACCCCGCAGGAGGGGCCGATGCAGGTCGCCGGGGTGGACCGGATCCTGGCCATCGGCTCGGGCAAGGGCGGGGTGGGGAAATCTACCGTCTCGAGCAACCTGGCGGTGGCCCTGGCGCGGGCCGGGCGGCGGGTCGGCCTGTTGGATGCGGATATATACGGACCATCGCAGCCCCGGATGATGGGCGTCAGCAAGCGCCCGGCCTCACCCGATGGCAAGAAGATCCTGCCGCTGACGGCCCATGGCGTGACGATGATGTCCATCGGTCTGATGCTGCCACCAGAGGAGGCCGTAGTCTGGCGCGGCCCAATGCTGATGGGTGCACTTCAACAGATGCTGGGGCAGGTGGAATGGGGGCAGCTGGACGTGCTGATCGTCGATCTGCCGCCGGGCACCGGCGATGTGCAGCTGACGCTGTGCCAGAAGACTCAAGTGACCGGCGCGATTGTCGTCAGCACGCCGCAGGATGTTGCCCTGCTGGATGCGCGTCGCGCGCTGACGATGTTCAACAAGCTCAACACGCCGGTTCTGGGCCTGATCGAAAACATGTCGACCTATATTTGCCCGAACTGTGGCCACGAAGCGCATCTGTTCGGCCATGGCGGCGTGCGGGCCGAGGCTGAGAAGGCCGATCTGCCGTTCCTTGGGGAAATCCCGCTAAGCCTTGATGTGCGCATCGCCGGGGATGGCGGCACGCCGATCGCTGCGGGTGAGGGGCCGGTGGCCGAGGCCTATGCGCAGCTTGCGGATCGGCTGATCAAGGGCGGAATGTCCTGAACTGTTCCAGTTCACGGGAAATCGCGGGAAACTGCTGAGATCTAGGCGAATCAAGCGATGCCAGCGCTTGGATTCTTGGCGGTTTTGCGTGGCGGATGTCCGATTTCCCACCTGATGGGCGCAGATCTTCGGGAAATCACGGAAAAAACTTCAATTTTCATTCTATACTACATCTAGTAGTCATCGCGGCGCGGTGACGCTATGACGTGTGATCGCGAGTCGCAATTTACGCGATTTTCTGATAATCCGGGTGCCCCTGGCGACCGAAAGTTCCTTCTGCACCACATTTTTCCTTTGAGTTCCATGAATTCCCAGCTATACCCATTCACACGATGAGTTGGGAAATCGGGGCGCTAAGACCCCACAAAGGCAAAACGCAGGTTTCATACAGGCACCCACTTCATCTGACTGAGATCCGGCGCGCGAGCGAGCAGACATCCCCCCAGGTGGCGCGCGCGGTCGGACATCCCGGAAACGGGACGAGGGCGGCGGATCGGGCAGTGGCAGCAGCTCGATCCGCCGTTTCCTATTTCGGGGGACGGTACGGGACGAAGGGGTCGCCAAAGTGGCGCGCAGGTTCAGAGGTGAAAGCCACCACAAGGTGGATGCAAAGGGTCGGGTGTCTATCCCGGCGCTGTTTCGCCCTGTTCTGGTTGCCGGCGATCCGGGCTGTACAGATGGCAAGCGCGCGGGCCTTGTGATCGTCTATGGCGATCATCGCCGCAAATACCTTGAATGTTACACGATGGAGGCGATTGCGGACGTCGATGCGCGTATTGATGCGTTGCCGCGCGGATCCACCCAGCGGAAAATGCTGGAACGCATGTTCAACGGTCAGTCGATGCCGACCGAACTTGACCCCGATGGCCGCCTGGTTCTGGCGCAGAAGTTGCGCGACAAGATCGGGCTGGAGGGGGAGGCGTTCTTTATCGCCTCTGGCGACACCTTCCAGATCTGGAAGCCGGACACCTATGAAACGGAAGAGCTTGCGCGGACCGAGGCCTGGCTGGACGATCAGCCCGAGGATTTCGATCCGCTGACCCTGCTGGACAGCGCGCCCAGCCCAGCGACGGAATAATGTCGATGGTTGCTGCCGCCGCCAGGACGCCCACCCCGCATATCCCGGTTCTGCTGCGCCAGTTGCTAGACGCGGTCGCGCCGGTGCGTGGGATCTGGCTGGACGGTACGCTGGGGGCAGGTGGCTATGCGCGCGGTTTGCTGGAGGTTGGGGCGGATCAGGTGATCGGCGTGGATCGTGACCCACTGGCGCTGGAGATGGCGGCAGACTGGGGCGCGCCCTATGGTGATCGGCTGCGCGTGGTTCAAAGCAATTTCAGCGCGTTGGACCAGGCTAGTGATGTACCACTTGATGGTGTGGCGCTGGACCTTGGCGTCAGCTCGATGCAGTTGGATCGGGCCGAACGCGGGTTTTCCTTCATGAAGGACGGTCCGCTGGACATGCGCATGGGCCAAAGTGGGTACTCGGCAGCGGATCTGGTGAACGAAGCCGAAGTCTCCACGCTTGCCGACATTCTGTTTCAATATGGCGAGGAACGCGCCAGTCGCCGGATTGCGCGCGCAATCGTCGCGGCGCGTGCCCAGGCGCGGATCGAAACAACCGGCCAACTGGCCGAGATCATCCAGTCCTGCCTGCCGCGCCCGAAGCCGGGGCAAAGCCATCCGGCGACGCGCAGTTTTCAGGCGATCCGCATTGCCGTGAATGACGAATTTGGTGAGCTGGTTCAGGGGCTTGAGGCTGCCGAGCGTGCACTGAAACCCGGTGGAAAACTGGCCGTTGTCAGCTTCCATTCGCTGGAAGATCGCGTGGTGAAACGGTTTTTCACCGAACGTTCCGGCGGTGGCGGACGGTCAAACCGCTATGCGCCCGAAGCGGCGCAGGACGCGCCGCGCTTTACGCTGGATATCAAGGGAAAAGGCCCGGATGACGCCGAACTGGCGGTCAATCCAAGGTCGAGATCGGCGCGGTTGCGGGTGGGGACGCGCACCGATGCCGCGGCAGGCCCGGCGGATTACTCCGCACTGGGCCTGCCGAAACTTGTCGAAAGGGGGCGCTGATGCGCGGCTTTCTGGTTTTCTTCGTGTCCGTTGCCGTGATGGCGCTGGCGTTCTGGGCCTATCGTGAGAATTACGAGACTCAGCAAGCCTTGCAGGAAAACAGCACGTTGCAGCGCAAGCTTGGCGCGGCGCATGAGCGTTTGTCGGTTTTGCGCGCCGAATGGGCCTATCTGAACCGCCCCGAACGGCTGCGCGATCTGGCGGACCTGAACTTTGAACGCCTTGGGCTGATGCCGCTGCAACCGGAACAGTTTGGCCGCGTCGGGCAGGTCAACTTTCCGCCGCGCATCTCGCTTATCAACAACCCGGTCGACGTCATGGCGATCACCGACAACAGCAACGACAGTGACGACACCGTCCCTCCGGAGGCCACCGAATGACCCGCACGCCGCTGCGCCCGCTGCCCCGCATTCTGGAGGCCCGCCGCAAGGGCGAGAATCCGGACGCGATTGAACGTGAAAATCTGGCGCAGCGCCATGAAGAACTGCGCGACGGTCACCGGATGCGGGCCGAAGGGCGGCTTTTGGTGCTGGGCGTGTTTTTCTTCGTCGCATTCTCGGTCGTGGGCGCGCGGATGGGGCTGATGGCGGCGTCCGAAGCGCATGAACCCCGCGCGCAGGCCGCCGGGGCGGCGATTGTCGCGACCCGTGCTGACATCGTGGATCGCAACGGTCGGGTGCTGGCCACGAACCTGTCAACAAACTCGCTTTACGCACAGCCCCTGCAGATGGTGGACCCGGTGCGTTCGGCCCACGCATTGGTCGAGGTTTTCCCGGATCTGAACGCCGAAAAGCTGATCAAACAGTTCACCGGCGGGCGCAAGTTTCTGTGGATCAAGAAGAAAATCAGCCCGGAACAGCAACAGGCGGTCTTTGACATCGGCGAACCCGGCCTGTTGTTCGGCCCACGAGAGATGCGGCTTTATCCCAACGGTCGTTTGGCAGCGCATATTCTGGGTGGCGCGAGTTTCGGGCGCGAAGGCGTGCACTCGGCCGAGGTGATCGGTGTTGCGGGCGTCGAAAAGGCGATGGACGCGACCCTGCGCGACCCGGCCCGCGAAGGCGCGCCGGTGCAGCTGTCGATTGATGTCACGGTGCAGTCGGCGATCCGGCAGGTGCTTTATGGTGGCATGAAGCTGATGAATGCCAAGGGCGCGACGGCGGTTCTGATGGAGGTGAACTCGGGCGAAGTGATCTCGATGGTCAGCCTGCCGGACTTTGATCCAAACGCGCGGCCCGACCTGCCGACCACAGGTGATGCGGGTGACAGCCCGCTGTTCAACCGGGCGGTTCAGGGGGTGTATGAACTCGGCTCGGTCTTCAAGATATTCAACATGGCGATGGCGTTGCAGGATGGCCAGGTGACGCCCACCAGTATGGTCGACACCACCGGCCCGATGCGCTGGGGCCGGTATCGGATCCGCGATTTCCACAACTATGGCCCGCATCTGTCGGCCACCGATGTGATCGTCAAATCCTCGAACGTAGGGTCCGCGCGGCTGGCATTGGAGGCTGGGGCGGACCGGCAGCAGGAGTTCCTTGGCGATCTTGGTTTCTTCACGCCGACCCCTGTGGAACTGGTCGAGGCACCCTATGCCAAGCCGTTGTTGCCAAAGAACTGGTCCGACATCGTGGTGATGACCGCCAGTTACGGGCATGGATTTTCGTCCAGCCCGCTGCATCTGGCGACGGGATATGCCTCACTCCTGAACGGTGGCACCAAGGTCACGCCGACGCTGTTGAAGCGGGATGGCCCGGCGCCGGTCGGCCCACGGATCGTGCGCCCCGAAGTGTCCGAGGCGGCGCGCGCCATGCTGCGCCAAGTCGTCGTGCGTGGCACGGCGCGCTTTGGCGAGGTTCCAGGCTATGCCGTGGGCGGCAAGACCGGCACCGCGGACAAGCCAAAACCCAAGGGCGGGTATTACAAAGACCGGGTCGTGGCGACATTCGCCAGCGTCTTCCCGGCGCATGATCCGAAATACGTGCTGATCGTCTCGCTCGATGAACCCAGCGAGAACTCCGGTCCCAAGCCGCGCCGCACCGCTGGCTGGACGGCTGTTCCGGTCGCAGCTGAGGTGATCCGCCGGGTGGCACCGCTTCTTGGCCTCAGGCCAGAGATTGAACCTGTGGCAGTGGATAGGTTATTGCTCAGCTCGAACTGAACGGTTTGAAGTCAGGTGGGGCGATGGGCAAGACGAAAACGCTGGGCGATCTGGGGCTGACACTGCCGGGCGGGCAGGGGATCGAAATTACCGGGTTGGCCGTGGACAGTCGCGAGGTTCAGGACGGTTTCCTGTTCGCAGCCCTTCCCGGCAGCAATGTTCACGGCGGCGATTTCATTCAATACGCGGTGCGTCAGGGCGCGGCGGCGGTGCTGACGGATCAGCAGGGCGTCGATCGGGCCGGTGCGGCGCTGGGCGATACGCCTGTGATCATCGTCGACGATCCGCGTCAGTCACTGGCCTATGCTGCCGCGCTTTGGTTCGGGGCACAGCCTGAAACCACGGTCGCGGTGACCGGGACCAACGGCAAAACCTCGGTCGCCAGTTTTACCCGTCAGATATGGGCCGCGCTGGGCCATGCCTCGATCAGTCTTGGCACCACGGGGGTCGAAGGCGACTGGACCGCACCGCTGGCGATGACAACGCCCGAGCCGATCACCCTGCACCGGCTGCTGTCGCAAGCGGCGGGCGAGGGGGTCACCCATTGCGCGATGGAAGCTTCCAGCCACGGGTTGGCGCAACGGCGCCTGGACGGGGTGCATCTGGCGGCGGCGGCGTTTACCAATTTCAGCCAGGATCATCTGGATTACCACGCTGATTTCGCCGAATATTTTGCCGCCAAGGCGGGCCTGTTCGACCGGGTTTTGCCCGAAGACGGGGTCGCGGTGATCAACCTGGATGATCCGCGCGGGCGCGAGGTGGCGACCATCGCGGGCGAGCGTGGGCAAGAGATTTTGACAGTGGGCCGGTCAGAACGCGCGGGCCTGCGCATCCTCGGCCTTCGGTTCGACGCGACCGGGCAGGATTTGCGGTTTTCCTGGAATGGCGCAACACGACAGGTGCGTCTTGGGCTGATCGGCGGGTTCCAGGCGGAAAACGTGCTGGTCGCCGCCGGGCTGGCGATTGCCGCCGGGGCGGCGCCGGGGGATGTCTTCGATACGCTGCCAGGGCTGGCTGGCGTGCGGGGCCGGATGCAGTTGGCGGCCACCCGCGACAACGGCGCGGCGGTTTTTGTGGATTACGCCCATACTCCGGATGCGCTGAGCACCGCGCTTCAGGCCTTGCGCCCGCATGTTATGGGGCGGCTGGTCGTGGTGTTCGGTGCGGGCGGCGACCGCGACCGGGGCAAGCGCCCGCTGATGGGGCAGGCGGCGGCCGAGAATGCGGATCTGGTCTTCGTCACCGACGACAACCCGCGCAGCGAAGATCCCGCCAGCATCCGCGCCGCGATCATGGCTGCGGCGGGCGAGGCAACCGAAGTCGGCGACCGGGCCGAGGCGATCCTGCGCGGCGTCGATGCGTTGGAGCCGGGCGATGCCGTGCTGATTGCCGGCAAAGGGCATGAAACGGGCCAAACCGTCGGCGATGCGGTGTTTCCCTTCGATGACGTGGAACAGGCGAGTGTCGCGGTCGCCGCGCTAGACGGACATTTGGCGTGACTGCGCTGTGGAAAGCCGCCGATGCCGCCGCTGCAACAGGCGGGCGGGCGACGACGGATTGGACGGTGACGGGCGTGTCCATTGACACACGCAGCCTGCGGCCCGGCGATCTGTTCGTTGCCCTGAAGGACGTCCGTGACGGACATGACTTTGTGGCGCAGGCGCTGGAAAAGGGAGCGGCGGCGGCGCTGGTCAGCCGGATACCGGACGGCGTGTCTGCGGACGCTCCGCTATTGACTGTCGATGACGTTCTGGACGGGCTGACAGCATTGGGCGCGGCGGGACGCGCGCGCACGCAAGCCAAGGTGATCGGGGTCACAGGCTCGGTCGGGAAGACCTCGACCAAGGAAATGTTGCGCGTGGCGCTGACTTCAACGGGCCGGGTTCACGCGGCCGAGGCGAGTTACAACAACCAATGGGGCGTGCCGCTGACGCTGGCGCGGATGCCTGCCGACACCGATGTGGCGATTATCGAGATCGGCATGAACCACCCCGGAGAGATTGCGCCGCTGTCGCGCCTGACCCGCCCCCATGTGGCCCTGATCACCACGGTTGTCGGCGCACATATGGAGGCGTTTGAGGGCCTCGACGGGATCGCCCGCGAAAAAGCGGCGATCTTTGAGGGGCTTGAACCGGGCGGCACCGCGATCATCCCCGGTGACCTGGAAGTTTCAGGCATCCTGCGCGAGGCCGCCGGAAAGACGGCGATTTGTTTCGGTAATGACGCGCGCAATGACTGGCGGCTGGGCGACGTTCGGGTCAGTGCGGCGGCGGTGACGGCGAAGGCCGCTTCGCCGGGTGGCCCGCTGATGTTCAAGATCGCCAGCCCGGGCCGGCATTTCGCCGAAAATGCGCTGGCCGTTCTGGCCACGGCGCAGGCGCTGGATGCCGACATGGCACTGGTGATTGCGGACCTCGGGCGCTGGGCGCCGCCCGCCGGGCGCGGCACGCTTGAGGACCTGGTGCTTGACGATTTCGCCGAAGGCATGTCGCTGACGCTGATTGACGACGCGTTCAACGCCAATCCGACCTCATTGAACGCAGCGCTGGAGATCCTGACCGCGCAGACGCCCACCGACGGTGTGGGCCGTGTCGGGCGCGGACGGCGGATTGCGATGCTGGGGGATATGCTGGAACTGGGCAGGGATGAGGTTGCCCAACATGCGGCTGTTGCGACCTCTCCGCATCTGGTGGGCGTTGATGTGATCCACTGCGTCGGCCCGCTGATGCACCATCTTTGGGAAGCGCTGCCCGAAGACCAGCGCGGAGAGCATGTCACCGACGCGCGCGACCTGGTCAGCCGGGCACACGCCTTGGTTGATGCAGGCGATATTGTGCTGGTCAAGGGCTCCAAGGGCAGCAAAATAAGCCTTGTCGTTGACGCGATCCGAAAACTGGGCCATGCCCGCGATCACAAAAACGGGAACGGATAATATGCTTTATTGGCTGACCTTGCTAAGCGACGGCGGCGACGTATTTAACCTTTTCAGATATATCACTTTTCGCGCAGGCGGCGCGTTTTTCACCGCCCTGATCTTCGGGTTCGTCTTCGGCAAGCCGCTGATCAACCTGCTGCGCAAACAGCAAAAACACGGGCAGCCGATCCGCGATGACGGGCCGGAAAGCCATATTCTGGAAAAAGCCGGAACGCCAACAATGGGCGGTATGCTGATCCTGGGGGCGCTGGTGGTTTCGACCCTGCTGTGGGCGCGGCTGGACAACGGCTATGTCTGGATGATCCTGCTGGTGACGGTCTGTTTTGGGGCGATCGGCTTTGCCGATGATTATCAGAAGGTAACCAGCAACAGCCACAAAGGCGTTTCGGCGCGGATGCGGTTCGGTCTGGGCCTGTTGGTGGCGGCGGCAGCGGCCTATTGGGCCAGCGCGATGCACCCGGATGAGCTTTCGAACCGGCTGGCGATGCCGATCTTCAAGGAGACGTTGCTGAACCTATGGATCCTGTTCATTCCCTTCGCGATGATCGTCATTGTCGGGGCGGCGAATGCGGTGAACCTGACGGATGGCTTGGACGGGCTGGCGATCATGCCGGTGATGATTGCCGCCGGGGCGCTGGGTGTGATTGCCTACGCTGTTGGCCGGGTCGATTTTACCGAGTATCTGGACGTCCACTATGTCCCCGGCACGGGCGAGATCCTGATCTTTACCGCCGGTCTGATCGGCGGCGGCTTGGGCTTCCTGTGGTACAACGCCCCCCCGGCGGCGGTTTTCATGGGCGATACCGGGTCGCTGGCTCTCGGCGGTGCGCTGGGCGCAATCGCTGTGGCCACCAAGCACGAGATCGTGCTGGCCATCGTCGGCGGCATCTTCGTGGTCGAGGCGCTGAGCGTGATCATCCAGGTCCTGTATTACAAAAAGACTGGCAAGCGCGTGTTCCTGATGGCGCCAATCCACCACCACTTCGAAAAACAGGGCTGGGCCGAAAGCACCATCGTGATCCGGTTCTGGATCATCGCGCTGATCCTGGCGCTGGTCGGGTTGGCGACGCTGAAGGTTCGGTAAGGCGGCAATCCTTACAAACCGCAGACGTCCAGATCGTAAAAATCCAACGCCCGGACTCAAGCCCGCAGGGTGCCGGGCGAGCGCCTGTCTGCCCCCCGGGCAGGCGCTTCAGAGGGGTTGCGCAACTCACCGAGGCAGAATTTACGCCGCACCATAAATTGCCCCACACTTACGTCTCGGCGCCTACCCGCAGACAGGCGCCCGCCCGGCTTGTTCTGCGTTGCCACCAAAGTAGGTAACAAACCAAAATAACCTGAACCCGCTCCAATCGCATCGCGCCTTCCCATGCATCTGCGAATCCGCTAGCCAGATCGTGATATGAAAAAGTGTCTTCCATGATCCCGGTTCAGGGCTTCTCGGGCCAGAAAACCGCTGTCCTTGGCCTGGGCCGGTCCGGGCTTGCCGCTGCACGCGCGCTGCGTGCAGGCGGGGCCGAAGTGTTGGTCTGGGACGATAGCGAAGCGGGGCGGGATGCTGCCAAGGCCGAGGGCTTTGCCCCGGTCGATCTGTCACGCCCGGGTGCCTTCGACGGGGTTGCCAGTCTGATCGTCTCTCCGGGTATTCCGCACCTCTACCCGGCGCCCAACAAGATCGTGGCGCTGGCCGAAGAGGCGGGCGTGCCGCTGGACAATGACATCGGTCTGTTCTTCCGCTCCCTCGCGACGCGGGACTGGAACCGGTTTGATACGACGCCCCGGGTGATCGCCGTGACAGGCTCGAACGGGAAATCCACAACCGCCGCGCTGATCCACCATATCCTGGCCGAAGCGGGTAAGGACAGCCAGCTGGCGGGGAACATCGGGCGCGGGGTGCTGGATATCGACCCGCCGGGGGATGGTGGCGTCGTGGTGCTGGAGCTGTCGTCTTATCAGACCGAGCTTGCCCGGTCGCTGACGCCGGACATCGCGGTGTTCACCAACCTATCCCCGGATCATCTGGATCGGCATGGCGGTTTGGGTGGCTATTTCGCGGCCAAGCGGCGGCTGTTTTCCGAAGGCGGTCCAGACCGCGCAGTGATCGGCGTGGACGAGGATGAGGGGCGGTTTCTGGCCGGGCAGATGGCCGAAGGCGCGGGCGATGACCGGGTGATCCGGGTATCGGCTGAACGCAAGCTGGGCGGGCCGGGGTGGAGCGTTGCGGCCAGAAAGGGGTTCCTGGCCGAGCGGCGCAAGGGCAAGCAGGTCGCCGCGATCGATCTGCGCCAGATTGCCGGGCTGCCGGGGGCGCATAATCATCAGAATGCCTGCGCGGCCTACGCGGCGGTCCGGGCGCTGGGGATCGCGCCAAAGGTGATCGAGGCGGCGCTGCGCAGCTTTGCAGGGTTGCCGCACCGCAGCCAGATCGTCGCCGTGAAGGATGGCGTGACCTGGGTGAATGACAGCAAGGCGACCAATGTGGACAGCGCGGCGAAGGCGCTGCAGGCGTTCAAACGTATTCGCTGGATCGCCGGCGGGCTGGGCAAGGATGGTGGTATCGCGGCGCTGGTTCCGCACCTGGGGTCAGTCGCCAAGGCCTATCTGATCGGCCACTCGGCGCGGGAATTTGCGTTGCAGCTTGGCGATGTGCCGCATGAGGTTTTCGCGACATTGGCCGAGGCGGTGGCGCGGGCGGCTGAGGAGGTTGAGGCGGGCGATACCGTCCTGCTGGCCCCGGCGGCGGCAAGCTTCGATCAGTACCCGGATTTCGAGAAGCGGGGCGAGGATTTCATCGCGCTGGTTGGTGATGTGACGGGGTAGGGTGGCTGTTCAGACGGCTTTTTGGTCTGAACGGATGGTTGCACAGCGCACCCAGTGCACGGCTACTGAATCGACTGTGGCAACGTGCATCACTTCGCCCGGAATCAAGCCCGCAAGGGCGCCGGGCGATCGCCTGACCGTCCCGCGGGCAGGCGATTTCGATGGGTTGCGAAACCTTCGAATGTCACCGTTTACGCAGAACCATAAATTGCCACACACGCATGTTGCATCGCCTACCCCCGATCAGGCGCTCGCCCGGCTTGTCGTTTGATCGCCATAGTTCGTAACAAACGAAACTCGCGTTGCACCGCCCGAACGGCGGCATGTTTTCAGGCCTCAGCGCGGCGCACTTGCCGCCCTTCGTTCCTCCAACGTCAGAACCGTCGCCTCGGCCATCGGCGCACCCGTCACCGGGTCAAAAAACGGCGAGCGTTTGTGATCTCCGCGCAATCGGGCGACCAGAAGCGATCCGATCAGCGCAGCGACTGCGCGCAGCGTCGCGCCGAGGCCACTGGGCGGCGGCACCTCGGCCAATGCTGATCCGGTGTTGACCCGCGCCTTGACCGGACCCAGCGGCGCGACCCCGTCGACGAAGTTCGCCGTCATCGCGCTGGCGAACGGCAGGCCGGGGCCCTTGCCGGTGTTGAACAACGGCGTGTTGCAACAAGCTGCGTTCCAGCGGTACAGCCCATTGGGCGACAGGCGCAGGCTGGCCAGATGCTCGGCCCCTTTGGTCAGCCGCACCCGCGCCGGGCTGGTCTGAAACAGGTCCGTTCCGCCAGCGGCATCCAGAAACCGCGCGTCCTGCCCAAGATGGCGCACGAAGGCGCGGCAATCCCTGCAATAGCAGGCGACATGGTGGCCGCCCCTTGGTCCGGCCCCCGCTATAACGCCGCAGAGCGCGCCACAACCGCACCGAAATTCCATGTCCTGCGCCATCACTCACCGGCCTTTCCGTCAAAACCTGCACATTTTGCGAAGGTATCTGCCTTAAAACACTGGCACAATCCTGACATTTCAGGCTAAGTTACGCCCCGAGACCCGGATAACCGGGCGGTTCGAGGCAGATCAGGCGGTACGGCATGACAGAAATGGTCCATGGCACGATTCCCGTTGAACGGGGCGAGCCGATTTTGCCGCGTTGGTGGCGGACGATCGACAAGTGGTCGATCATCTGCATTCTGGCGCTGTTTGGCATTGGCATTCTGCTGGGGCTGGCAAGCAGCCCGCCCTTGGCCGCGCGCAACGGGTTTGCCGCATTCCACTATGTTGAAAAGCAGGCGATATTCGGCGGCGCGGCGCTGATCGCGATGTTGCTGACGACGATGATGTCGCCGCGTCTGGTGCGCCGGTTGGCGGTGCTGGGCTTTATCATTGCGCTGGCAGGGCTGGCGTTTCTGCCGGTCTTTGGCACGGATTTCGGCAAAGGCGCCGTGCGCTGGTATTCGCTGGGCTTCGCCGCGATCCAGCCGTCGGAGTTCCTCAAACCCGGTTTCGTCGTCGTCGCGGCCTGGCTGCTGGCAGCGGGGCAAGAGATTGGCGGCCCTCCGGGGCGGACGATGTCGCTGGCGCTGGCGCTGGCGGTTGTCGGGCTGCTGGCGATCCAGCCGGATTTCGGACAGGCGGCGCTGATCCTGTTTGCCTGGGGCGTGATGTACTTCGTCGCCGGGGCCCCCATCGTTCTGTTGATCGGTCTGGCAGGCGCCGTCGCGCTGGCCGGAACGTTCGCCTATAGCGCGTCGGACCACTTCGCGCGTCGGATCGACGGCTTCCTGTCGCCCGACCTCGACCCCACCACCCAGCTTGGATATGCCAGCAACGCCATCCGCGAGGGCGGGTTTTTCGGCGTCGGTATCGGCGGCGGAGAGGTCAAGTGGTCCCTTCCTGACGCCCACACAGATTTCATCATTGCGGTCGCGGCCGAAGAATACGGGCTGATCCTGGTCCTTGCGATCATCGCACTTTACGCCACCATCGTGGTGCGCAGCCTGATCCGGCTGATGCGCGAACGCGATACGTTTGTGCGTCTGGCCGGAACCGGCCTGGCCTGCGCCTTCGGCATTCAGGCAATCATCAACATGGGCGTTGCGGTGCGCCTGTTGCCCGCCAAGGGCATGACCCTGCCGTTTGTCAGCTATGGCGGCTCGTCCCTGATTGCGGGGGGCATCACGGTTGGTATGCTGCTGGCGTTCACGCGGACGCGGCCACAGGGCGAGATCAAGGACATCCTCAAGCGAACCATGCGATGAAACGGCATCTTGTGATTGCGGCCGGGGGCACCGGCGGGCACATGTTCCCGGCGCAGGCCCTGGCCGAAGCGATGCTGCTGCGCGACTGGGATGTGACGCTGGCCACGGACGCGCGCGGGGCGCGCTATGCGGGCGGGTTTCCGTCGGCGGTACGCATTCATCGGCTGAACTCGGCAAGTTTCGCGCAAAGCACGGGGCTGGCGAAACTGATGGTGCCGCTGCGCATTGCGGGCGGCATCACGCGCGCGACAGCGCAGTTTTTTCGCGGCAAGCCGACGGTGGTTGTCGGCTTTGGTGGCTATCCTTCGATCCCCGCGTTGTCGGCTGCGTTCGCGCTGCGGATCCCGCGGATGATCCACGAACAGAACGGCGTCTTGGGCCGGGTGAACCAGCTGTTTGCGCGCCGCGTCGCCTGTGTCGCCTGCGGCACCTGGCCGACCGAACTGCCGCAAGGCGCCAAGGGCATCCACACCGGCAACCCGGTGCGCGCCGCGGTGCGCGCGATGACCGGCGCGAAATACCGCCCGCCACGCAAGCCGCCGATCAATGTGTTGGTCATCGGTGGCTCGCAGGGTGCGCGCGCGCTCAGCCAGAATGTCCCGGCGGCGATCTGGCAGCTTCCCGATGCGCTGCGCGAAAAGATCAGCGTCGCGCATCAGGCGAGGGCCGAAGATCACGCAACGGTCAGCCAGTATTACGCCGATCACGGCATCACGGCCGAGGTTCAGCCCTTCTTCGACGATCTGCCCCGCCGCATGGCCGAGGCGCAGTTGGTCATCTCGCGCGCGGGGGCGTCTTCGATCGCGGATATTTCGGCCATCGGGCGCCCTGCGATCCTGATCCCCTATCCCTTTGCCACCGCAGACCACCAGACCGCCAATGCGCGCGGGCTGATTGATGCGGGCGCGGCGATCCACATCCCCGAAAACGCGCTTGAGCCGGCAGCGCTTTCCAGCCAGATAGCCGCAGTGCTAAGCAACCCGAAATCCGCCGCCCGCATGGCCGATCTGGCCCGCGAATACGGACGGCCCGACGCAACCGAGCGGCTGGTCGAACTGGTCGAAAACCTGGCAGGCAATCGCGCATGAGCCCCAAGACCAAACTGCCCACGACCATCGGCCCGATCCATTTCGTCGGCATTGGCGGCATCGGAATGTCGGGCATCGCCGAAGTGCTGATGGAGCAGGGCTATCAGGTGCAGGGGTCTGACCTGAAGGCGTCGAAGATCACCAAACGGTTGGAGCGGTTGGGCGCCTGTGTGAAGATCGGACAACGGGCCGAAAACCTCGACGGGGCCTCGGTCGTCGTGGTCTCGACCGCGATCAAGCCGGGCAATGCGGAATTGGACGCGGCGCGGGCGCGCGGGCTGCCGGTGGTGCGCCGGGCCGAGATGCTGGCCGAGCTGATGCGCCTGAAATCCAACATCGCCGTGGCCGGAACCCACGGCAAGACGACGACGACGACAATGGTGGCGGCCCTGCTGGATGCGGGCGGGATTGACCCCACCGTGATCAACGGCGGCGTGATCCACGCCTATGACTCCAACGCCCGGATGGGTGACGGCGAATGGATGGTGGTCGAGGCGGATGAAAGCGACGGAAGCTTCAATCGCCTGCCCGCGACTGTTGCCATCGTCACCAATATCGACCCCGAGCATATGGAGCATTGGGGCGATTTCGACACGCTGCGCGATGCGTTTCACCAGTTCGTGTCGAACATTCCGTTTTATGGTCTGGCGGTCCTGTGTACCGATCACGCCGAGGTTCAGGCCCTTGTCGGGCGGATCAGCGACCGGCGGATCGTGACCTATGGGTTCAACGCGCAGGCCGACGTGCGGGCGGTGAACCTGCGTTATGAAGGTGGCGTGGCGCAATTTGATATCGAGCTGAACGGCGAAAATGACCGGATCGAGGGATGCTCGCTGCCGATGCCGGGGGATCACAACGTCTCGAACGCGCTGAGTGCGGTTGCCGTGGCGCGGTTCCTGAGGATTGCGCCCGATACGATCCGCGATGCCCTGGCCGGGTTTGGCGGTGTTAACCGGCGGTTCACCAAAGTGGGTGAGGTTGATGGCGTGACCATCATCGACGACTACGGACATCACCCGGTCGAGATTCTGGCGGTGCTGAAAGCCGCGCGCCAATCGCTGGGTGACGACGGCGGGCGTGTGATCGCGGTGCATCAGCCGCACCGCTATACGCGTTTGCACGACTTGTTCGAGGATTTTTGCGCCGCCTTCAACGATGCCGATATTGTCGGGATCGCCGATATCTATTCCGCAGGGGAAGACCCGATTGAGGGTGCATCGCGCGACGATCTGGTTGCCGGGCTTGTCCGCCACGGTCACCGGCATGCGGTTGCGGTGGCCGATGAAGACGCGCTGGTTGCGCTGGTAAAAGCCGAAGCACGGCCCGGCGATTTGGTGGTCTGCCTTGGCGCCGGTACGATTACCGCCTGGGCCAACGATCTGCCAGGGCGATTGCAGGCATGAGCTTATCAGTCATCCTTGGGTGTTTGTGGGTGTTGGCGGCCACTATCGTCGCCCTGCTGCCGATGCCGCGGCAATATGTGCCGGGGGTTTCGCTGTTGATCGCGGCACCGGCACTGATCGCCTTCATCGGCTGGCAGCACGGGCTTTGGCTGGCACTGATCGCTGTGCTGGCCTTGCTATCGATGTTCCGTAACCCGCTGATTTATTTCTGGAAACGCTTTCGGGGCATTCCAGTCGACTTGCCGCCCGAACTGCGTGACAAATCCAGATGAGCCTGCCGCTGATCCTGGGCCTGCTCTGGCTGGTGGTCGCCAATGTCTCGGGCATGTTCCCCAGCAAGCACAGCCACTGGCCGACCGCCTATGTGCTGATCGCCATCGGACTGCCACTGTTGGTCTGGGTGTTCATGGAGGAGGGGGCCCTGATCGCCCTGATCCTGCTGATCGCCGCCGCAAGCATCTTGCGCTGGCCGGTGCTGTTCCTGTGGCGCTGGGTGCGGCGGGTTTTGGGTATAAGTTAGCGTTGCATTTGTTAGGAGCTAGTACCCATGGCCCCGGTTATCGTTTTCTCAGTTGTTGTGTTGGTCTTTTTGATCGTGGCGTACGCCTCGTTCCATCTTGTCAAAGACTACGGCAAAGTTGGATTCTGGACGATATTCACAGTGTTGACGAGTGCATGGATTGTTGGCTTTTACCTTTCCCCGAAAGATGAAGCACTTCTTGGTTGGCTGTTTTTGTTCTTTTTACCAATGTTTCTAGTAACGTCCGGTTTCTTGCTAGGTTCAACTATCGCGTACTTTCGATCAAAGAATCGGTCTGGGAAGCAGTAATGTGCGGAAGCGGAATCAAAAAATGAGTATCACGCTCCCAACCCCCCGCGGCACCCTGACCCCCGACCGCCCGCTCGACAGCCTCACCTGGCTGCGTGTCGGTGGCCCTGCCGACTGGCTGTTCCAACCGGCGGACCTGAACGACCTGTCGGACTTCCTGCGGGACCTCGACCCGGCGATACCTGTCTTTCCGATGGGTGTCGGGTCCAACCTGATCGTGCGTGATGGCGGAATTCGTGGCGTGGTGATCCGGCTGGGGCGGGGGTTCAACACGATCCGTATCGACCGCCAGCGCGTTACCGCCGGGGCCGCTGCGTTGGACGCCCATGTGGCGCGCAAAGCGGCTGAGGCGGGCATCGACCTTACCTTCCTGCGCACCATCCCCGGGGCCATCGGTGGCGCGGTGCGGATGAACGCGGGCTGTTACGGGCGCTATGTGGCCGATCATTTCGTCAGCGCCACGGCGGTGACACGGGCGGGCGAGGTCATCATGCTGGCCCCCGACAACCTGCAATTCGCCTATCGCCAGACCGCGCTGCCCGCCGGTTTGGTGATTGTCGAGGCGGCGTTTGACGGACCCAATGGCGACCCTGACGCGCTGGCTGCGGTGATGGAAGATCAACTCGCCAAGCGGGACGCCAGCCAGCCGACCAAGGACCGCACGGCGGGGTCCACCTTCCGCAATCCGGCCGGATACAGCTCTACCGGGCAGGCGGATGACGCGATGGATCTGAAGGCCTGGAAGGTGATCGACGACGCCGGAATGCGCGGTGCGACGCTGGGCGGGGCGGTGATGAATACGATGCACCCGAACTTTCTGACCAACGCCGGGGGGGCAACCGCCGCCGATCTTGAAAATCTGGGTGAAGAAGTGCGCCGCAGGGTCTTCCAAAATGCTGGGATTCAGCTAGAATGGGAGATTATGCGGGTCGGCGACCCCGAACCGCGTAAGAAATAACAAAAACGGGCCGAAAATGGCCTGAAACGGTGGTGGGTATGTCGAGCAGGACAAACCCCAAGGTGGCGGTCCTTTTGGGCGGGCAATCGGCGGAGCGTGAAGTTTCGCTGTCGTCCGGTGCCGAATGTGGCAAGGCGCTGCGGGGTGAAGGTTTCGAGGTGGTCGAACTGGACGCAGGTCCGGATGTCGCCGCGCGCCTGATCGAGGTTGCGCCTGACGTGGTGTTCAACGCGCTGCATGGCCGCTGGGGCGAAGACGGCTGCGTGCAGGGCATTCTTGAATGGCTGCGCATGCCCTATACCCACTCGGGCGTTTTGGCCTCGGCCCTGGCGATGGACAAGGAAAAGACCAAGGCCGCCTATGTTTCGGCGGGCCTGCCGGTTGTTTCCAGCGTTCTGGCCCGCGCCGATGACGTGCGCAGCCGCCATGTGATGCAGCCGCCTTATGTGGTGAAGCCCAACAACGAAGGCTCCAGCGTCGGCATCTACATTGTTCACGAAGATGCCAACGGCCCGCCGCAACTGGCCGACACCATGCCCGAGATTGTGATGGTCGAGGCATTCGCGGCCGGGCGAGAGCTGACGACCTCGGTAATGGGCGACCGGGCTTTGGGGGTGACGGATATCATCACCGATGGCTGGTACGACTATCACGCGAAATACGCGACAGGCGGCTCACGCCACGTGATCCCCGCCGATATCCCGGACGAGATTACAGCCGCCTGCAATGATTATGCCCTGCGCGCGCATGCGGCCCTCGGGTGTCGGGGCCTCAGCCGTACGGATTTTCGCTGGGACGAGGCGCGCGGGCTGAAGGGGTTGATCCTGCTGGAAACAAATACTCAGCCCGGGATGACGCCAACCTCACTTGCGCCCGAACAGGCGGCGCATGCGGGTATGGATTTCGGCAAATTGTGCCGCTGGATGGTCGAGGACGCCTCATGCAACAGATGAAACGCATACGCCGCCGCGATCCGGCCCCCTCGCGCCTTGTCTACAAAGCCGAACGAGTATTGCTGACGCCGTTTTATCGTGGGCTGGTGACCACCGGTCTGCCGGTTCTGGCGGTCTGCATGGCGTTTATTCTGCTGCTGTCGGATGCCAACCGGCGCGAAGTGATCCGCAATTTCGTTCAGGATGTACGGACCGAGATTCAGCAGCGCCCCGAATTCATGGTGCGTCTGATGACGATCGACGGGGCGACCGAAGGTGTCGACGGGGAAATCCGCACGCTGATCCCGGTGGAATTCCCGGTCAGCTCGTTCGATCTGGACCTGGATGCGATGCGGGTGTCGGTGGAGAAACTCGATGCTGTCGCCTCGGCCACGGTGCGGGTTCGTTCGGGCGGGGTGTTGGGGATCGAGGTTGTCGAACGGGTTCCCGCGGTGGTCTGGCGCACCGGCGCCGGGCTGGCGTTGCTGGATGCAAAGGGTCATCAGGTCGCGCCGCTGGATCAGCGCAGTGATCGCCCCGATCTGCCGCTGATCCTGGGTGATGGGGCCGAAGCACATGTCCCCGAAGCGCTGGCCGTCATTGCCGCCGCCCGCCCGATCGAGGCACGGTTGCGCGGATTGCGCCGGGTGGGGGAACGCCGCTGGGACGTCATGCTGGACCGCGATCAGCGGATTCTTCTGCCCGAGGGTGACCCCGTAATCGCGCTCGAAGCCGTTCTGGCCCTGAACAAGGCGCCCCAGGAGATCCTGGCCCGTGACGTGGTGCATGTAGATATGCGCCGCCCCGACCGCCCGACACTTCGCCTTGGCCCCGCTGCCGCTGCCGATCATCGCCGTACCATTGCCTTTGAAATGGGAGAGAACTGAGCCCATGAACGATCTATACGAAACCCAGCGCGCCATGCGCGCCATGCGCACCGCCGCCATGCAACGCGGCGTAATCGCGGTTCTGGACGTCGGCACCACCAAGATCGCCTGTCTGGTCCTGCGCTTTGATCCCATCGACCATCTGGACACCGATGATCTGACCGGCAGTCTTGCTGGGCAATCCCGGTTTCGGGTGATCGGGGCGGCAACGACCCGGTCGCGAGGCATGGAATTCGGCGAAAGCCGCGCCTTGCAGGAAACCGAGCGCGCCATTCGCACCGCCGTCCAGTCGGCCCAGAAAATGGCGAAAGTCAGGGTTGATCACATCATCCTCAGCTTTTCGGGGGGCAAGCCGCGCTCTTACGGGTTGGCGGGGCAGATCGACGTCGATGGGCGCGAGGTGGAAGAAGCCGACGTGGCGCGCGTCATGGCGGCCTGCGATGTGCCCGACGTGGGGGATGAGCGTGATACGCTGCATGCCCAGCCGGTGAACTTCGCGCTCGACCATCGGTCGGGCCTGGGCGATCCGCGTGGTCAGATCGGTCACACGCTGGCCTGTGACATGCATATGCTGACGGTCGATGCACTGGCGGTGCGCGATCTGGTGCATTGCGTAACGCGCTGCGATCTGGACGTGGCGGGCATCGCGTCGTCCGGATATGTCGCCGGACTGTCGAGCCTGGTTGAGGATGAACAGGAACTTGGCGCGGCCTGCGTCGATATGGGCGGTGGATCGACCTCGGTTTCGATTTTCATGAAGAAACACATGATCTTCGCCGATACCGTGCGTCTTGGCGGTGACCATGTGACCAGCGATATCTCCAAGGGCCTGCAAGTCCCGCTGTCCGTGGCCGAGCGGATCAAGACATTCCACGGCGGCGTTGTTGCCACCGGTATGGATGACCGCGAGATGATCGAGATCGGCGGCGATACCGGCGATTGGGAACGCGACCGCCGCACTGTCAGTCGGGCCGAACTGATCGGCATCATGCGACCACGGGTTGAAGAGATCCTGGAAGAGGTCCGTACCCGGCTGGACGCTGCCGGGTTTGAACATCTGCCAAGCCAGCAGGTCGTCCTGACGGGCGGGGGCAGCCAGATACCCGGCCTCGACGGGCTGGCCCCGAAAATTCTGGGTCAGCGGGTTCGGATCGGCAGACCACTGCGCGTTCAGGGATTGCCGCAGGCGGCAACTGGCGCGCCATTCTCGGCATCCGTAGGATTGTGCCTGTTCGCGGCCAATCCGCAGGACGAATGGTGGGACTTTGAGATTCCGGCAGATCGCTATCCGGCCCGGTCATTCCGGCGCGCGGTTAAATGGTTTCGCGACAACTGGTGACCCCTAGATGTGGCGAAAACGGCAAGATACCGCTGAGGCGTTGCGAATCAACAATATATTTTGTGCGAAAAGGTCAAAAACACCGTGACCTTGGGGCTGTAAACCGATAAAGAATCTGGGTAATAATAGCGCGACAGCGTAGCGGGACAACAAAGCAAAAAAAACTGAGAGGCGGCAGACCAATGACACTCAACCTGAATATGCCCACCGAGGTGGACCTGAGGCCACGGATCACCGTATTCGGTGTCGGCGGTGCGGGCGGCAATGCCGTCGACAATATGATCGAAAAACAGCTTGAGGGCGTGGAATTCGTTTCCGCCAATACCGACAGTCAGGCGCTGTCGGCGTCCAAGGCCCCCAAGAAGATTCAGATGGGCGTCAAAGTCACCGAAGGTCTTGGCGCAGGCGCGCGCCCCTCGGTCGGCGCGGCAGCCGCTGAAGAAACCATTGAAGAGATCGTGGATCACCTGGCCGGCGCGCATATGTGCTTTATCACCGCCGGAATGGGCGGCGGCACCGGCACCGGCGCGGCCCCGATCATCGCGCAGGCGGCGCGGGAACTTGGCGTTCTGACCGTTGGCGTTGTCACCAAACCTTTCCAGTTCGAAGGCGCCAAGCGGATGCGCCAGGCTGAGGAGGGCGTTGAATCGCTGCAAAAGATGGTCGACACGCTGATCATCATTCCGAACCAGAACCTGTTCCGACTGGCGAATGAGAAGACGACCTTTACCGAGGCATTCTCGATGGCCGACGATGTGCTCTATCAGGGCGTCAAAGGCGTGACCGACCTGATGGTCCGTCCGGGGCTGATCAACCTCGACTTTGCCGACGTCCGCGCCGTGATGGACGAGATGGGCAAAGCCATGATGGGCACGGGCGAGGCTGAGGGCGAAGATCGCGCCACGCAGGCCGCCGAAAAGGCCATCGCCAACCCGCTGCTGGACGAGATCAGCCTGAAAGGCGCCCATGGCGTGCTGATCAACATCACCGGCGGCACCGATCTGACGCTGTTCGAACTGGACGAAGCGGCCAACCGGATCCGGGAAGAAGTGGACCCGAACGCGAATATCATCGTCGGTTCGACCATGGATACCGAAATGGACGGCATGATGCGCGTTTCGGTTGTTGCGACCGGAATTGATGCGGCTGACGTGACGCTGGACGTTCCCGTGCCACGCCGTCGCCTGTCAGAACCGCTGGGAAGTGCTGTGCCGATGGACAACGGTGCACCGACCTCTGATTTCGACCCGGTTGAGCCTGAGGCAGAGGAGGTGACCGAAGACGACGGCCCTTTATTTAGCGCTCTGGAAGAGCCTGCCGCCCAGAACACATCAGATATGGGCCTGTTCAGCGATGACGTTGACGACGGCGCGGACATGGTGCCGCCGCCAGCCTATCAGCCAGACGCTTCGGTGGCTGAAGATGCGGCCTATGCCGACAGTGACGATATGGTGGCCGACACTGATTTCGGCGCGGGCACCTCGAGCCCGGCACCGGAAACGCTGGCCCGGCTTCAGGCCGCTGTTCAGCGTGGAAGCACGGATCGCGCCCCGGCCAGGGAAGCGGATGCGGACAAACCGCGCTTTGGCATCAACACGCTGATCCACCGTATGACCGGCCATCACGAGGATGAGGAACCGACCGCATCCGCCGCCCCGGCGCGGCGCCAGCCACCCGTCAGCAGACCCGCTGCACCGGCGGCATCGACCGACACGTCACGGCTGCGGGTCGAAGATGACACATTCTCGCCCGAGGATGAGCGGATCGAAATCCCCGCGTTCCTGCGCCGTCAGGCAAATTAATCCGGGCCAATTGTGACACGAAGGGGCTGGCAATCGCCGGCCCTTTTTCGTTTCAGATCAGCAGGTTGCGGTCGCGATGTTGGGAATAGGCAATTTATCGCCGAACGCCTGACGCCCGTGTTTCAACCCGTTGCAAAGATTGAGTTGAGGATACCGCGCCCAAAGCCTAGGAAACTGATGCCGGGTGCGTAATGCCCGGCCAACAATAAAATGGGGACTTTGGTGCAAGCCACTCTGAAATCACCGATCAGTTTTTCCGGCGTCGGCCTGCATGGCGGTCAGCCGGTTCGGATGACACTGCACCCGGCCTCGGCCGAATTCGGCATCTGGTTCCGCCGCACTGACATCACCGACCGTGACGCGCTGATTGCCGCCAAATGGCACGCGGTGAGTGAATCGGAACTCTGCACCCGGATCAGCAATGACGAAGGCGTATCGGTCTCGACCGTGGAACATATTCTGGCAGCCATCGCTGGTTGCGGCATCCACAACGTTCTGATCGAAATCGACGGCCCCGAAGTGCCGATCCTGGACGGCAGCGCGGCCGAATTCGTCAGCGCCATCCTGGCCCGCGGGCTGCGCCGGTCTGATGCGGCTGTGCGCGCCATCGAAATTCTGGAACCGGTCGAGGTTCGCCGCGGCGACGCATGGGCGCGTCTGGACCCGGGCGCGACCCTGTCCATCGACTTTCACATCGACTTTGCCGACGCCGCAATTGGCGTTCAGGACAAATCGCTGAACATGGCCAACGGCACGTTCGTTCACGAACTTTGCGACAGCCGCACCTTCTGCCGCTCGATCGACGTGGACGCGATGCGCGCCCGTGGTCTGGCGCTGGGTGGCACCTATGAAAACGCCGTGGTTGTTAAAGGGGCCGATGTTCTGTCGCCCGGCGGTCTGCGCCACAAGGATGAACCGGTGCGCCACAAGATGCTGGACGCGCTGGGTGATCTGGCCCTGGCTGGCGCCCCGATCCTGGGCAGCTATTCCGGCCACCGCGCCGGGCATGCACTGACCAATGCGCTGCTGCGGGCGCTGTTTGCCAACCCGGATGCCTACCGCATGGTGGATTGCGACGATGCGCGCACCGCGCAATTGCCTGGTGCCGGTCTTGATCGTTCGGACGCGCCGCTGACCGCGTAAGGCGGTCTTCACGATGATCTGCGCATGTTTCCGCCAAAGGGCGTTTTCTCTGACCGGTGACCTGTGCTAGACCGAAGCGCGGAAGGCGCGGTTTTGTCGTCCGAACTGTAAGAATAGACAGGTATAGGTGGCCCGATGGCGCGACTCAGTCTCAAGCTGATGGCATCTGCAACGGCGGTTCTGCTGATTGCGGGGTGCAGTGGCGGTGGTGGCGGCATTCCAGGCGCTGGCGTGCTCAAGAACATGTTCGCGACGGATGAAAAGCCGCTGGACAGTTTCTCGGCCGAGGAAATCTATCAACGGGCCGAATTTGAGCTGGAAAAAGGCGACGAAGAAGAAGCCGCGCGATACTTTGGCGAGGTTGAGCGCCTGTACCCCTATTCCGAATGGGCCAAGCGCGGGCTGATCATGCAGGCCTTCAGCTATCACCGGGACAAGGATTACGAAAACGCGCGTTCTGCGGCGCAGCGTTATGTCGATATTTATCCGGCTGACAAAGATGCCGCCTATGCGCAGTATCTGCTGGCGCTGTCCTATTACGATCAGGTCGACGACGTTGGCCGCGATCAGGGGCTGACCTTTCAGGCGCTGCAATCCCTGCGCGAAGTGATCGAGAAATACCCCGATAGCGAATATGCACGCTCGGCTAGTCTGAAATTCGACCTTGCCTTCAACCATCTGGCTGGCAAGGAAATGGAGATCGGGCGCTATTATCTGCGCAAGAAACACTACACCAGCGGCATCAACCGGTTCCGCGTGGTGGTCGAGGAATTCCAGACCACGACCCACACGCCCGAAGCACTGCACCGCCTGGTCGAAAGCTATCTGGCGCTTGGTCTGGATGCCGAGGCTCAGACGGCAGCGGCGATTTTGGGCCACAACTATCGCTCGACCGAGTGGTATCAGGACAGCTTTGCGTTGCTGCGCGGGCGCGGGCTTAGCCCCGAAGCCAAGGGCAGCGGCTGGCTGAGCCAGATTTACCGACAGGTTGTGAAGGGCCAATGGCTCTGACACACAGGGCGCATGCTACGCGGCCTTGATATCCGTGATTTGCTGATCATTGACCGGCTGGAACTTGGGTTTCAGCCGGGTCTGAACGTATTGACCGGAGAGACGGGCGCGGGCAAATCCATCCTGCTGGATGCGCTGGGGTTTGTGCTGGGCTGGCGGGGCCGCGCCGAACTGGTGCGCGCCGGGGCTGATCAGGGCGAAGTGATCGCCTGGTTCGATCTGGCCGCGGACCATCCCGCACGCAGGGTTCTGGAAGAGGCAGGCCTGCCGGTCGAGGACGAGTTGATCCTGCGCCGGGTCAATTCCGCCGACGGGCGCAAGACGGCCTATGTGAACGACCGCCGCGCCTCGGGCGAGGTGTTGCGCGCCCTGTCCGATACGCTGGTGGAATTGCACGGGCAGCATGATGATCGCGGGCTGTTGAACCCACGCGGCCATCGCGCGTTGCTGGATGAATTTGCCGGGAACGACACGGCAATTGCGGCGGTGCGCACGGCGTGGCGCGGCAAGGCGGCGGCGCAGGCCGCGTTGGAGGACGCGCAGACCGCCCTGGCGGAGGTCCGCGCTGAAGAGGAGTTTCTGCGCCACGCGGTGGGCGAGCTTGACGCGCTGGATCCGCAACCGGGGGAGGAGGCGACACTGGATGCCGCCCGCCGCCTGATGCAGAACGCCGAGCGGATTCGCGAAGGAATAACCAAAGCACATCAATCACTTGGCACTGAGGGTGCCGAAGGCCCGATGCTTGACGCGCAGCGCTGGCTGGACGACGCAGCGGGTGAGGTTGACGGGCGATTGGACGCGCCTCTGGCGGCCCTGGGGCGCGCGTTGAACGAACTGGCCGAAGCGGAACAGGGGGTCGCGGGCTGCCTGCAAGCGCTGGATTTCGATCCCGGCGCGCTGGAACAGGCCGAAGAGCGTCTGTTTGCGATCCGCGCGCTGGCCAGGAAGCACGAGGTTCTGCCCGATGACCTCTCTGCTTTCGCCGATACGCTGCGCGCCAAAATCGCGGCGCTGGACGCGGGCGAAGGGGATCTGGCGCAGCTGGCGGAGGATCTGCGGCGCGCCGAAACCGCGTATGACAAGGCGGCGATGAAACTGGGCAAGCGGCGCACCTCGGCGGCGAAACGGCTGGATGCGGCGATGGCCGCTGAACTGGCCCCGCTGAAGATGGAGCGTGCTGTCTTTGCAACCGAAATCATGCCTGCCGATCCCGGCCCTGAGGGGGCCGAGGCGGTCACCTTCACCGTCGCCACCAACCCCGGCGCGCCGTCCGGTGCGCTGAACAAGATCGCCTCGGGCGGAGAGCTCAGCCGGTTCCTGCTGGCGCTGAAGGTCTGCCTGACGGCGGGCAGCGACGGCCTGACGCTGATCTTTGATGAGATTGATCGCGGTGTCGGCGGGGCCACGGCGGATGCGGTCGGGCGGCGGCTGGCCGCTTTGGCCGAAGGATCGCAGGTGCTGGTCGTCACACATTCACCGCAGGTCGCGGCGCGCGGCGGGCACCACTGGCAGGTCAGCAAATCGGTCGCCGGAGAGGTTACGACATCCGCCGTCATCCCACTGGACCCACCCGCCCGCGTGGACGAGATTGCGCGAATGCTGGCAGGCGACACGGTGTCGGAGGAAGCACGCGCGGCAGCACGAGCGCTGTTGGCGGGGTAGGGGTATTTGGCGTTGAGTGTCAGAAGCGGTCTCAAGGACATTGCCGAGCAAGCCGGGCGAGTGCCTGTCTGCGGGTAGGCGCTGAATCGATCATGATGGGCAATTTATTCGGCAAGGTTAGCACCGACCTGGGCTAGGCATGATACCTCGCAGGAGCGCCTGCCCGGGGGGCAGACAGGCGCTTGCCCGGCGCCCTTCGGGCTTGATTCCGGGCCGAAGAATGAAATCCTCGCGACCACTTCATGCAAAACCGCCGTCGTCAGACAGAAACGGCTAACCCGATGGCGCCAAAAACCTCAATTCACCTGCACGACCTTCCCGGGGTTCAGGATATTTCCCGGATCCAGCGCCTTCTTGATCTCGCCCATCACGCCCCAGGCTGGCCCGTGTTCTTCGGCCATATAGGCCATTTTGCCGATCCCGACGCCGTGTTCACCGGTGACCGTCCCGCCCAGGCGAAGCGCGCGTTCCGCCAGCCGGGCGCTGATCTGCTTGGCGGCGGCGACTTCTTCAGGGTTATCGACGTCCACCAGCAGTGTCGCGTGGAAATTGCCATCACCCACATGCCCCAGGATCGGCCCCGGAAACGGCGCCTTGGCCAGGTCTTCCTGGGTTTCCGCCACAGCCTCGGCGAGATTAGAGATCGGCACGCAGATGTCGGTTGCCTGCCCGCGTGCACCGGGGCGCAGCGCGGTATGGGCGTAAAACCCGTCATGGCGCATCCGCCACAGCGCGCGGCGATCTTCTTCACGGCTGGCTTGCTGGAACTCTCCGGCGCCGAAATCATTCGCCACCTCGGCAAAGCGCGCCGCACTTTCCGCGACCGACGCGTCAGAGCCGTGGAATTCCAGCATCAGATGCGGCAATTCGGGATAGTCCGTCCCGGCATAGGAATTGAAGGACTGAACGGACAGTGTGTCCAGCAACTCGATCCGGGCCATCGGAATGCCCGCCTGAATGGTCGCGATCACCGTATCGACGGCGGCTGCCACACTTGGAAAGCTGGTCATTGCGGCCATCGTCGCCTCTGGCCGGCCATGCAGTTTCAGCGTCAGTTCCGTGATCAGCCCCAGCGTGCCTTCCGACCCGACGAACAACGCCGTCAGGTCATATCCGGCCGAGGATTTGCGCGCCCGTGTCCCGGTTCGGATGATCCGCCCGTCGGCCATCACGACCTCCAGCCCCAGCACGTTGTCGCGCATCGTGCCATAGCGCACCGCCGTCGTCCCCGAAGCGCGCGTCGCCGCCATGCCGCCCAGTGCCGCATCGGCGCCGGGATCGACCGAGAACATCAGGCCGGTGGCACGCAGCTCCTCTTCCAGCTCGCGCCTCGTGACGCCGGGCTGCACCCGGCAGGTCAGGTCTTCGGGATGCACCTCGATCACCTTTTTCATGCGCGAGAAGTCGACCGTCACCCCTCCGCGAGTTGCCAGTGAGTGCCCTTCAAGCGAGGTCCCCGTGCCCCAGGGAACCACCGGACAGCCAAAACGCGCGCAGATCTTCACAATGTCCGAGACCTGTTGCGCTGAGGTCGGGAATGCCACCGCATCGGGCGGCGCATCGGTGAAATATACCTCGGACTTACCGTGAATCTCCAGATCGGCCTTGGCGGTGCTCAAGCCTTCGCCTAACAGGGTCTGCAGTTCGGCAATGGCGGCAGAAATCGTCATGACGCGGATCCTCGTTGGTCTTGCCGGGCAGTACCCTAAGCCAGTCAGGCGGCATGGGGAAGTCCGACGGATCGCCTGACCGGAGCACGCAGCCAGGGCGATGAACGACCGCACGCGCACCCTTCTGATGGCCCGATGGGCCAGGGCGATGGCCGCGCAGCGGCGCGCTTGGCAGGTGCTGCGCAGCCGCGGCCCCAGTCAGCTGCAATTCTGGATCATCGCGCTGATCATCGGGTGTTCTGCCGGGTTCGCGGCATTGTTGTTTCGCAAGGGCATCAACCTGTTACAGGCCGCTTTGTACGGCACAGATGACACGGCGCGCCTGCACACTTTTGCGGAAACACTCGCCTGGTACTGGATATTGCTGATTCCGATTGCGGGCGGATTGATCGTTGGCATCCTCCTCAACCGGTATACGCCCGATGGTCAGGTGCGCGCAGTTGCCGATGTGATCGAAGGGGCCGCCCTGCATGAAGGGCGGGTCGAAACCAAAGCCGGGCTCGCCTCGGCGGCGGCATCGATGATCACGCTTTCTTCGGGGGGATCAACGGGCCGCGAGGGGCCGGTGGTGCATCTGGCGGCGATGATCTCCTCCTGGGTGTCGAACCGGATCAATGCAGACGGGATCACCGGCCGGGATCTGCTGGGCTGCGCCGTGGCCGCCGCCGTCAGCGCGTCGTTCAACGCCCCCATCGCCGGGGCGCTGTTCGCGCTAGAGGTCGTGTTGCGCCACTTCGCGGTCCACGCCTTTGCGCCCATCGTCATCGCCAGCGCCGCAGGCACCGTCATCAGCCGTCTTGCTTTCGGCGATGTCACCGAATTCACGCTGGGCACAGACGGCGCATTGGAATTCTATGTTGAATTGCCCGCCTTCATTCTGCTTGGTCTGGTCTGCGGTGTTGTCGCCGTCATCCTGATGCGCGGGATCTTCTGGGCGGATGATTTTGCCAGCCAGGTCCAGGCCCGAACCCGCCTGCCACGGATCCTGCGCCCCGCGGTGGCCGGTGCGATGCTGGGCGCGCTGGCGATCTGGTTCCCGCATATCATCGGCGTCGGTTATGAGACGACCTCGGACGCGCTGACCGGGAACCTGCTGCTGCGCGAGGTGATTATTTTCGCCGCCCTCAAGGTCGTCGCCGTCGCCATCACCATGTCGGGGCGGATGGGGGGCGGGGTGTTTTCGCCCTCGCTGATGATCGGGGCGCTGACCGGGCTGGCGTTCGGGCTGATCGCCACGGCGGTGTTCCCGAACGTGTCGGGGTCTGAAACGCTTTATGCGCTGGCCGGAATGGGGGCGGTGGCGGCTGCGGTTCTGGGGGCGCCGATATCCACAACGCTGATCGTGTTTGAACTGACTGGCGACTGGCAAACCGGACTGGCGGTCATGGTCGCGGTGTCGCTGTCGACGGCGCTGGCCTCGCGCCTTGTGCATCGCTCGTTCTTCCTCACCCAGATCGAACGGCGCGGCGTGCATCTGGCCGCCGGGCCGCAGGCCTATCTGCTGGCGATGTTCAGCGCCCGCCACGTGATGCGCCCGGTCGACGGGGATGAGGCGACCGAGGCTTGCTGGGATCTGATCGCCGAAGGGGTGCAGGTTGACGCTGACGCCACGCTGGAGGTCGCGATGCCATTGTTTGAGGTGTCGAACCTTGCCTATGTTCCGGTGGTCACACAGGCCGAGGATGGCAGCGCACCGGAACTTCTGGGCGCGCTTTATCAGGTGGACGCGCTCAGGGCCTACAACCGCGCGCTGGCCGCAACGGCTGCGGAAGAACATTCCTGACAGCCCGCGCCACGCATGGCCTGAACAAACGAAGGGGCAATTGATGACCGAGGTTTTCACCGGCAGCTTCACCCAGCAGGATCCCCTGCCACCGGCGGCGATTGAGGCGGCGAATGCCGTCATGCGATCCGGCAGGCTGCACCGCTATAACCTGACCGAGGGCGAAGTCGGAGAGGCCGCATTGCTCGAATCCGAATTCGCCGCCTTCACCGGCGCGCGCCACTGCGTCGCCGTCGCCTCGGGCGGGCAGGCCATGGCCATTGCCCTGCGCGCCACGGGCGTCGCCCCCGGCACGCCGGTGCTGACCAACGCCTTCACACTCGCCCCCGTTCCCGGCGCCATCGCGGCGGTCGGGGGGCAACCGGTCTTTGTCGGCACGACCGAGGCGCTGACAATCGACCTCGATGATCTTGCCGCAAAGATCGCGACCACCAAAGCCCGCCACCTGCTGCTGTCCCACATGCGCGGGCACATCGCTGACATGGACGCACTGATGACGATCTGTGACGGCGCGGGCGTGACGGTGATCGAGGATTGCGCCCACACCATGGGTGCGGATTGGAACGGCACGCCCTCGGGCCGTCACGGGGCGATGGCCTGCTATTCCACCCAGACTTACAAGCACATCAATTCGGGCGAGGGCGGGCTGCTGACCACCGACGATCCGGACCTTGCCGCCAAGGCGGTGCTGATGTCGGGCAGCTATATGCTCTATGCCCACCACGGCACCGCGCCCGCGCCTGAAGTGTTCGAGGCGCACCGCTACGACACCCCCAACATGTCCGCCCGGATGGACCATCTGCGCGCCGCCATATTGCGTCCGCAAATTCCGCTTCTGCCCGAACGCCGCGCCGCCTGGAATGCCCTCTATGCAGCGGTCGAAGACGGTCTGCGCGGCCTCAACCAACTCGCCCTGATCGACCGCGACCCCCGCGAAGGCTTTGTCGCCTCGTCAATCCAGTGGCGGCTGCCCGACTGGCCGACTACTGCCATCGAAGCCCTGATCGCCGCCTGCGCAACTCGCGGCGTGGCCCTGAAATGGTTCGGTGCTGCCACGCCCACCGGCTTCACTTCGCGCCATTCCCACTGGCACTACGCCAACCCCGAACCGCTGCCCAAGACCGAGGCGATCCTGTCCACCCTGATCGACATGCGCCTGCCACTAACATTCACCACCGAGGACGCCGCCCTGATCGTCGGAATCATTGCCGACGAGGTGCGAAACCAGACCCCGCCCCAACCCCATCATTGACCCAAAAATATCCCGGGGAGATCTGGAGGGGCCCGAATCTGGGCTCCGCCCGTTCGGCACTGAAATCATCCACCGGATGATTTCCAAGACGCGCCGAACCCCTCCAGCCACCGCCCCCGGCAAGGAACCGGCGGATTTTACATCCGACGGCCCCGGTCCGGTCGGCGCACAACGTTGACTCCACGCGCCTTGCACCCGACCATCGAACCCACCGGACCGGAGCGCAAAGATGTTCACCCATTCCATGACATTCGACCTTGGCGATGACATCGACGCCCTGCGCGACCTGACCCACCGCTGGGCGCAGGAGCGCTTGAAACCGATGGCCAATGGGATCGATGCCGACAACGTCTTCCCGTCCGAGCTTTGGCGCGAAATGGGTGACCTCGGCCTGCTGGGGATCACCGTGCCCGAAGAATTCGGCGGGGCGGATATGGGATACCTCGCCCATGTGGTCGCGGTGGAGGAACTGGCGCGCGCCTCTGCCTCGGTCAGCCTGTCTTACGGCGCGCATTCAAATCTCTGCGTAAATCAGATCAACCTGAACGGCAGCGAGGATCAAAAACAGCGGTTTCTGCCTGGCCTCGTGTCCGGCGACCATGTCGGCGCGCTCGCGATGTCCGAAGCGGGGGCGGGCAGCGATGTGGTGTCGATGAAGCTTTCGGCTGAAAAACGGAACGATCATTACCTGCTGAACGGCAACAAATACTGGATCTCCAATGGCCCGGATGCCGACACGCTGGTGATCTACGCCAAAACCGACCCTGGGGCCGGCTCCAAGGGTATCACCGCATTCCTCATCGAAAAATCCATGACCGGCTTCGCCACCAGCCCGCATTTCGACAAGCTGGGGATGCGCGGGTCGAACACTGCCGAGTTAATCTTTGATGACGTTCAGGTCCCGTTTGAGAACGTGCTAGGCGAAGAAGGGCGCGGCGTCGCCGTGTTGATGTCCGGCCTCGACTACGAACGCGTCGTCCTCAGCGGCATCGGCCTTGGCATCATGGCCGCTTGCCTTGACGAAGTGATGCCCTACCTGTCCGAACGGCGCCAGTTCGGGCGACCGATCGGGGAGTTTCAGCTGATGCAGGGCAAGATCGCCGACATGTACACCGCGCTGAATTCCGCCCGCGCCTATACCTATGAGGTCGCGCGCGCCTGTGATCGCGGCACTGTGACGCGCGCTGACGCGGCGGCCTGTGTACTGTATGCCAGCGAACAGGCGATGAACGTCGCACATCAGGCGGTGCAGGCGATGGGCGGCGCGGGGTTCCTCGCCGACGCGCCCGTGGCACGGCTGTTCCGCGATGCCAAACTGATGGAAATTGGTGCAGGAACCAGTGAAATCCGCCGGATGCTGATCGGGCGAGAGATGATGGGAAAGATGATCTGACGTAGGGCACGACAGCACGCCACCTCGGTTCGGCTGTTGCAAGCAATAGCGCGCCGAGCCCGACATTGCCCGCCTGACCGGGCGCCAAATCACAAACGATATCTACCGGAGCACCACTGATGAAACACCTCGCCCTGACCCTAGCCCTGACGTTGATCTCGGGGCCTGCGCTGGCGCAGGACGCAGCCGCCCGCGACGTCGTTCTGGACTGCCTGCGCGATGTTGACAACGGGACCAGCTGGAACCAGTGCCTGAACCTGATGTTCGAGTCCTGTGATCCCGGTGCGGTCGGCACCCGTGACCACGCCGCCTGCCTGTTTGGCCTGCGCGAAAACTGGCGCCACGATATGCAGCTTCGCCAGACCGAAGTTCTGAAAACCGTGACACCCGAAGGCGGGGCCACGCTGGTTGATCTGCTTTCTGCCTGGCCGACTTTTGTTGACAAGAAATGCTCCACAGTGGCCGCCGAAAAGGAAGACATCGGCGCAGCATCGGCCCGCCTGGGCTGTGAGGTATCCGAAGTCGTCCTAATCTCGTCCGAGTTGCGGTCCTGCCTGGATGGGCGATCGCGCGAAGACTACTGCGTTCACGCGGACTGAGCGCACGCCTAGAGCTCACCCGCCAAGGCAGCGGCGTCTGCTTTATCTTTTGTCGAAAGACCGACGGCGAACTCATTGCAATCGCTCGCAAATTCGGCAACCAGATCTGGCCGCGCATCCTCTTCGGCCAGATCAACGGCTTTGAGGCAATAGGCAAGAACCTCAACCGGGTCATACGCCCAATGGCCTTCGACATCGCGCAACAGAAACGCGATATTCAGGGCCGCGCGCGGATGGTTCAGGTACAGCGCTTCGAAATACAGCGCATAGGCGGCGGTGACATCACGCACCACGCCATAGCCGTTTTCGTACATCGCCCCAAGGTTCGAGATTGCGTTCCCATTGCCAAGCAGGGCCGCCTCTTGAAACAGCGCCAGCGCGTCTGAATAATCCTGCGTGACGCCGGTGCCGTCGATGTAAAGCTTGCCCAGATTGCTCATGGACTGGGATGCCCCCAGCGCGACCCCGCCTCGGTAATATTGCTGGGCCAGATCGAAATCGGGCGCGCCGCGCTTGCCGGATTCGAAGATGTAACCAAGGTTGGTGAATGCATCCGGGTTCTTGGAGGCCGCGGCCTTCACGTACCACCTGATCGCTTCTTCAATGTCAGGCGCGATCCCGTCCCGGCCATTTTCATACAGCAGCCCAAGGTTATAGCGGGCGCGCGAAAATCCCTGATTTGCGGATTTTATCCACAACTCCAACGCCTTGTCGTGATCCTGTGCCACCCCGTTGCCTTCGTCGTAAGCGTCCGCGACGATATTCTGCGCATTGGCATCACCGGCCTCGGCGGCCGGAATAAGGGTTTTCAGCGCCGCCTCAAACTCTCCGTCCAGGTACAGTTGCCGCGCGTCGTCCACTGGTCCGGCCAGCGCCGTTCCCGCAACAAGGGCCGCAATCAGGGTCAGCAATTTGCGCATCAGGGCCTCCGCCACTGTGATGGGCGGATGCTAACGGGAAATGAGGCGCGCGGCCATGGTTTTGGTCAGGAGTTTTCGCGCCGGTCCTCGAAGCTCAGCTCGATGAACGAGGGCATGTGATCGCCCATGCCAACCACCCGATTGCCGCCATCGCGCCCCCGGTCCCGGGATTTGCCGCGTCCGGGCTGGTCGTCTTTTTCGGCGTCACGACCACGGTTGGTTTGGTCGTTGTCGCCCTTGTCCCGGCCACGCCCGCGCCCGCCGCGGCTGCGCTTTGGCGTGTCGGATGGCGCATCGGCGGGTGCCTCTGCTGCTGCGTCCTTGATATCGGCCGGCACGTCGGCTGTTTCCGGGGCTGTTTCGGCCATTGTTTCGGGGGCCGACGCATCATCTGTTGCTTGATCGGCCTTCTTGCGCCCGCGCCGGGTGCGGGTCGGTTTCTTATCCGCATCCGGGGTGTCGGTCGGGGCAGGGGCCGCGCCCGATTGCAGCGGGTTGTCCAATACCGGGACGTCCTTGCCAAGCAGGCGCTGCACGCCATCCAGGTTTTTTGTGTCCAGCGGCGCGCAGATCATGATCGCCTTGCCAGATTTCCCGGCACGCCCCGTGCGCCCGATCCGGTGGACGTAATCTTCCGGGTGGCTGGGCACGTCGAAATTGAACACATGGCTGACATCCGGGATGTCGAGGCCGCGCGCCGCAACGTCAGAACACACCAGATATTTCAGCGTCTGATCGCGAAATTCGGTCAGGGTGCGCGTTCGCTGGCTCTGATCCAGATCGCCGTGGATCGGCGCGGCATCATAACCCGATTTCTTCAGCGATTTCGCGACCGTATCCACATCCGTCTTGCGGTTGCAGAAGATCATCGCGTTCGTGCATTTGTCACCTTCGGCATCAATCAGCGCGCGCAGCAGTTTGCGCTTTTCGCTGGCCATGCTGCCCCGGCTGCCGCCACGAAACATCACCACGCCCTGTTCGATGGTTTCCGAGGCCGTGGCCTGGCGCGCAACTTCGATCTTGGCAGGGTTGGAAAGGAACGTGTTGGTGATCCGCTCAATCTCGGGCGCCATGGTGGCGCTGAAGAACAGGGTCTGGCGGGTGAAGGGGGTCAGGCCGAAGATCCGCTCGATATCCGGGATGAACCCCATGTCGAGCATCCGGTCAGCCTCATCCACCACCATAACCTGAACACCGGTCAGCAACAGTTTGCCACGCTCAAAATGGTCCAGCAGGCGGCCCGGCGTGGCGATCAGCACGTCGACGCCCTTGTCGATCAGCACGTCCTGTTCCTTGAAACTGACCCCGCCGATCAGCAGTGCCTTGGTCAGCTTGGTGTTCTTGGCATAGGTGTCGAAGTTTTCGGCCACCTGCGCGGCCAATTCCCGCGTCGGGGCCAGCACCAGCGACCGGGGCATCCGCGCGCGGGCACGTCCGCGCCGCAGCAGCGTGATCATCGGCAAAACGAAACTCGCCGTTTTGCCGGTGCCGGTCTGGGCGATACCCAGCACGTCGCGGCCATCCAATGCGGGCGGTATCGCGCCTTCCTGTATCGGAGTGGGTGAATCATAGCCTGCATCGGCAATGGCGGACAGGACCTTTGGGTCCAGCTTCAGGTCAGAGAATTTGGTCATTCGCATCCGTATGTTTGCGAACCCGTCCCCTGGCCCGCGCGTCCCGCATTGCTTGGCCCATATGACCGACCGGGAAATCCCGGTTGCAATGCATCTTGCCCGTTGCCCTACGGGCTTTTTAGCCAGCGGTCAACGCAGGGTTTGCGCGGCGCGAAAACGCCCTTGATCGCAATTGGCACCTGGGATCGGGCCCTGAGCGATATAATTAACCAAATCGAACATGCCTTACTTTTGCACGAAAGGTCCCGCATTGACGACAGGATGCACGTGCAGGTTGCGGCAGTCGACATTATTGAACGGAGAACTTCCATGCAGAACATACTGAACAGCCAGGCCGCTATGGCCGTTGCCTCGATCTTGTGCGGCGTGGCCCTGCTTTATCTGGTGTTATCGCGGACTTTGAAGCGCCGCGCGGCCGAACGTGAAGAAAACGAAGTGGCCGCCGACTAAGCCATCGCAGCGGCAGCCCGCATCAGGTATTGCGGGTTACACATGCGGATACTCGCCCGGCTCAATTCGCGCCAAAATTGTGGCGCGGGCCGGGCGTTACACCATCATTTCCTTGGTTGCTGACAGTGTCAGGGCCGGGTGATCCCGCTCAATCCGGTCAATGTCCCACTGAAGGCGGGTCAGAAAGACAGGGTCGCCGTCGTGATCACTGCTCATGTGGCCCTTGTTGGCGTCCATGAAGGTGTCCAGCTTGTCCTGCGGGCCGGTGACCCAACGGGCCGAGGTGAATTGCGATGCCTCAAACCGGACCGGCAGGCCGTATTCCAACTCGATCCGGCTGGCGAGGACTTCGAACTGCAACTGCCCCACCACGCCGACAATGAAGCCAGCGCCGATCATCGGGCGAAACACCTTGGCGGCACCTTCCTCGGCAAATTGCATCAACGCCTTTTCCAGATGCTTGGATTTCAGCGGATCGCCCGCGCGGCAGGTTTGCAGCAGTTCGGGTGCAAAGCTGGGAATGCCGGTAACGCGCAGGTTTTCGCCCTCGGTCAATGTGTCGCCGATGCGCAGTTGCCCGTGGTTCGGGATGCCAATGATGTCACCGGCCCAGGCTTCTTCCGCCAGTTCCCGGTCGCTGGCCAGAAACATCACCGGATTGGTAATTGCCATGGGTTTCTTTGATCTTACATGGGTCAACTTCATCCCACGCATGAAGTGGCCCGAGGCCATGCGCACAAAGGCCACGCGGTCCCGGTGCTTGGGGTCCATGTTGGCCTGAACCTTGAAGACGAACCCGGCGACCTTGGTTTCATCCGGGCTGATCTGGCGCGGCTCGGCTGATTGCGGTTGCGGGACGGGGCCATAGGTGGCGATGCCGTCCATCAGCTCCTTCACACCGAAAGAATTGATCGCCGAGCCAAACCAGATCGGCGTCAGAGAGCCCTCCAGAAACGCCTTGGCGTCAAACGGCGGCAGAAGTTCGCGTGCCATTTCAACTTCATCGCGCAAATTGTTGAGAAGATTGTCTGGTACGTGATCAGCCAGACGCGGATCGTCCAGCCCGTCTATGGCGATGCTTTCAGCCACTTTGTTCCTGTCGGCGCGGTCCATAAGCTCCAGCCGGTCGTTCAGCATGTCATAGCAGCCGATAAATTCGCGCCCCATGCCGATAGGCCAGGATGCCGGGGTCACGTCAATCGCAAGGTTTTCCTGGATCTCGTCAATAATCTCAAATGTATCACGGGCTTCGCGGTCCATCTTGTTGCAGAAGGTGAGGATCGGAAGATCGCGCAGGCGGCAAACCTCGAACAATTTTTGGGTCTGGCTTTCAACACCCTTCGCCCCGTCAATCACCATGACCGCCGCATCCACAGCTGTCAGCGTGCGATAGGTGTCTTCCGAAAAGTCACTGTGGCCCGGCGTGTCAACCAGGTTAAATCGGAAGTCTTTGAAATCAAACGACATCGCAGAGGCAGAGACCGAGATGCCGCGATCCTTTTCCATCGCCATAAAGTCAGAACGCGTGCGCCGCGCCTCGCCCTTGGCGCGCACCTGTCCGGCCATCTGGATCGCGCCACCATAAAGCAGGAATTTTTCCGTCAGCGTGGTCTTGCCCGCATCCGGGTGGCTGATGATCGCGAAGGTCCGCCGCCGGGCGATTTCTGCCGGCAGATCGGGCGTATTGCTGAGGGGCTGATCGAGTGACATTGCCGCGATATAGGTTACCCGGCACCGGCGCGCAATCGCGCGTCTTTCGCTGGGCGGGGCGAAGTGTTAGCGATTGGTAAAACTGTGAGAGGGATTGACATGGACCTGGGGATCAAAGGCAAACGGGCGCTGGTTTCGGCATCGTCGAAGGGGTTGGGCCTCGGCTGCGCCCAGGCCCTGGCCGAGGCGGGCTGTGATCTGGTGATGAACGCCCGCGGGGCCGAGGCGCTGGAGGCTGCGGCCGAGGCGATCCGCGCTACGCATGGCGTCAGTGTCACGACCGTCGCCGCCGACGTGACCACCGAAGACGGGCGCGCCGCGCTTCTGGACGCCGCCGGGGACGTTGAAATTCTGGTCACCAACGCCGGCGGGCCGCCGCCGGGGATGTGGACGGACTGGGACCGGGATGATTTCATTGGTGCGCTGGATGCCAACATGCTGACCCCGATCGCCCTGATGCAGGCGGCGCTGCCCGGGATGATGGACCGTGGCTGGGGCCGGGTGGTCAACATCACCTCGATGTCGGTCAAATCCCCAATCCCGGTGCTGGGCCTGTCGAATGCGGCACGTAGCGGGCTGACCGGGTTTGTTGCCGGAACGGCGCGGCAGGTTGCTGATAAAGGTGTCACAATCAACAACTTGCTTCCCGGCATTCATGCAACGGATCGGGCGATATCGCTGGATGGCGGCGTTGCGGATGCGCAGGGGATCACGCTGGAACAGGCCAAAGCCAACCGCGAGGCGACGATCCCGGTGCGCCGATATGGAACGGCCGAAGAATTTGGCGCGACCTGCGCCTTCCTGTGCAGCCAGCACGCCGGGTTCATCGTCGGTCAGAACATTCTGCTGGACGGCGGCGTCATAAATGCGACGTTCTGAGCCATGAAAGGATCCCGCCCCGAACAAGCCGCGCTGAGCCGCGATACCGATATGTCGAAAACCGCCGAGACTCGGGCGGTGATCGAAGGCATGGTTGATGGGCTCAACGATCATCGAATTGACGATATCGGCGCGTTTTTTGCCGAATCCTTTCGCTGGATGGGCAACACCGGTTGCGGCACCAAGGCTGGCCTGCGTGAATTCCAGGACAACTGGCAGAAACCGTTTCAGGCGGCGTTTTCCGACAAGGTCTGCATCGATGAAGCGCGCCTTTACATGGGCGAATGGGCCGCCGCCTTCGGCCGGCAAGAGGCGACGCATTCCGGCACCTTCATGGGGATCGCGCCGACCGGAAAACGCATCGAAATTCGCTATATGGATTTCTGGAAGGTCGAGGATGGAAAGATCAGCGATAACTGGGTGATGGTGGATTTCCCGCATGTTCTGGCGCAACTTGGGAAAGACGTATTTGACGGCGAAGGTTGGGAAGCCTTCGACCGGGGCGACAAGGTGGCGCCGTCGCCAAAAACTTAGTGCCTCCGGCGGGGATATTTATAGGTCAATGATGGACTAAAGTTCGCCAAAGGAGCGTTCAGAAGACGATCCCGAGGACGACGATCATCAAGCCGATGGCCGAAACGAACACAGCAATCATGTTCAGTGGCAGTACTTTTTGAACGCGCGCGCGTAATTCATCATCACTCAGCCCGGCATTCCGGGCCTTCATGACCAGCCAGATGGCGCAGAAAATGCCTGCCAGCCCAAGCAGCGCAACCCCGGCGCCCGTCCAGATTATCCAGTTCATGCATGCCTCCGCAGCCGTTGAAACCCGCCTAGCGGCAAGCGGCTTCGCGGGCAAGGGCTTGCCCCCGTTGCGGCCCGGCGCTAGGCGTGTCGCCAGATGATTTTGCCAGACCGGGGCCCGCCATGAACGATCAAGTCACAGACCCAACCTATCGCGTCACAGCTGATGAACTGCGCCAGTTTATTGAACGTTTCGAACGTCTTGAGGCGGAAAAAGCCGACATCGCCGACCAGCAAAAAGAGGTGATGGCTGAAGCGAAGGGCCGGGGGTACGACACCAAAGTGATGCGCAAACTCATTAGCCTTCGCAAAAGGGACGCCGATGATATCGCCGAGGAAGAGGCGGTGCTGGACCTATACAAAGAAGCGTTGGGAATGCGCTAAATCAGGTCGGCGATTGCGAAAAATGCCAGCGGTTGTTCTTCGCAGGTAACGGCCAGGATGCGGCCGGTGGCGTCGATGTCGAGGCCTTTTGGCCCGCCCTCAGCCTCGTTCGTGCGTTCGCGCCTGAATACCTGTTCTGACAGAACCCGGACACTGCGCGCCGGGGCGTGATCGCCCTGCCACTGGCCGTCGGGCGCATGAAACACATGCACCAATGGTGCGCCCGCATCGGCAACGAAAGCGTGGCGGCCATCAGGTGAAAAACACAGACCATGCGGGAAGCCGGTGCCCGTCAGCTGGCCGTGCGATGCAGAGCGATGGTTTAACGGTTTGGTCCTGTCATAGATCTGCACGCTTGCGGTGAAATGATTGCTGACGGCCAGCCATCGGCTGTCGGGCGTTTGGGTGATGCCATCGGGCACTTTCAGCCCGCGTTGCAGTAGAATCCGATTTCGCTGGCCTCCGCCAAGCGCGATCCGGTGTTGGGTGACGCGGTTGCGATAGTTGTTGCAGACCAGAAGCTCAAAACCCGCATCATCCACGCCGCTGACCAGGACCGAGCCCGGCGAATGCAGGCGGCGCGTCCAACTGGCGCGCGTGATCCGATGGCGCGCGGCAAGTCGGATTGGGCTTGCTGCGCTGTGGGGCAGGTCGAACACCGCAACGCAGCCCCCGCGATTTGCGACCACCAGCGTCTGATCGTCGACGAAATCGAAGCCGTGTGGCTCGCACATGTCACCCGAGGAAAACTCGGTCGCGCCGGTGATTGCGATACGCGGGGCGGGGGCCGTGCAATCAATGGCGATGTCCAGGATCAAGCAGCTATTTGCCGCATAGCCCGCCAAGGCCAGCTTGCGGCAATTGGGTGAAAAGCGCAGATCTTCGGTCCGGCCAAGGCGCGCCAGCAAACGGGCTGTATCGGCATCGAGTATAGGGGTCACCTCTGGTGCCGTGGTTTCGCCCGATCTGTCCAAGGTGGTTTTTACAGCCATTAATCATTGGTCGCGCAGAAAAGAGTTCGGTTCAACAAGTCATCGTTGACGCCCTCGGCTTTTTCGGTGGACAGGCGTCGTTGGCGCGATACCTTCGACCCAGATAGCGCCGGAGGCCGCCCTGACACCCCAGACCTTTCCATTCTGGCCCGAATTGTTCGGGTTCAAGACACTGGCGCTGTTCGATCTTTGGTCGATCACGCATTTCCTGTCCGGCTTTGCGATGCTGACGACCCTGCGCCTGTTTGCCCCGCAGACGCTTGCGAACCGTCAGGCGCTGATCTGGTGTCTGGCCGCGTCATCCGCCTGGGAAATCGTCGAGATCTATCTGGAGTTGGGGCTGGTCGGAACCGGTGTGCAGGCCTGGTTCGCCGGGGTAGAACATTGGGCCAACCGGCTGATTACCGATCAGGCCTTGTTTTGCGCCGGTTTTCTGGTCGCAACACGTCTTCCGGTTCTGGTGGTGCCGGCCAAGATCCTGTCGCTGGGCTGGCTGGCGGTGCATGTGTTCTGGCTGCCGCATTCGATGTATCTGCACGAAGTGCTGTGGCCCTGAGCGTTACGGCCGGATGAACACCACATCCTTCATTTGCGCTAGTTTCTCGATATCGGCTTCATAACGGCGTGTCAGTTTCGCGATCAGACCGGGGGTCCAGCCCGGCAGGTCGAATTCCTCTTCAATCTCAGCCTCGATGACGAATTTGTCCAGAAACGCGGATGTCACCTCGCGCCGGGCCGCGATCGAGTTTGGGGGGCGGGCCTCGATATATTCCAGCATGCCTTTCAGGCCTTCGGGGTGCATGATCTCGGCCAGGATGTCGGTGTCACCATCCACCACTTCGTCATCTTCCAGATCCGCGACCATGCGCAGAACCTCTGGCCAGATCAGCGGCAGGTCTTCGTTGCACCACAGGATGATCCGGCATCCGGGGTTTGCGTCCTGAATCTGCTGAACCAGATCGGCCCAGGACAGGCTGTGCGTGTCGGTTTCGTTGAGGAACTCCGAAAAGCTTTGATCGCCGCCATAGACCGCGAACATTGTCGGCACCCATGTCGCAGGATTTCGGATTCCAAGCGCGAATTCCACCTGATCGTCGGGAAACAATGCGCGCAGCCACGCGGTTTTCTGTGCGCCATCGTAAAGCGTGCCATTGGCAATTGCCTGGCGTTCGTCGCCAAGAAACCTGTCGTGATCAAAGATTACGCGATCCGCATTACTTGAACCCAGGATCTGAGATTTGATCGCCGCCTGTTCTTCAGCTGTCGCATTCGTGCCGTTTAGGCGCAACGCCTCTCTGTTCAGAAGCGTGCGATAAATCCGGGGCCGGGGGACGCCCACGTCAAGCTCAGCCAGCCGCGCGAGGTTTTTGCGCAATGCGATCAACAAACGCTCGGCATCGGTTCCGTGCGCGCCAATGTGGAATACGAATTGCATCGACGTGTCGGACCTGCCTGCTTGCCCAGTTTTGCCGGATCATAGGGCTGAATTCTGGACAGGGGAACCGGTTATGCGTTAAGGGCGCGTAAATGGCTGAGCAAAACACTCAAGTTAACCGAGCGCGCAGAATCGCGGTGCTTGACCGTTGGTCGCTGGGGGCGCTGGCGATTGCGCTATTGGTCGCGCTGCCGATATGCGCGATCGGCTGGCTTGCGCTTGGTCCGTCGCAGGGGATCTGGGCGCATCTTTGGGCAACGGTGCTGCCGCGTTATGTTGCGAATACGTTGATTATCGTGCTGGGGACCGGGGCATTGGCTGCAACGGTCGGGACCGGTGCGGCCTGGCTGGTGTCGGCGTATCGGTTCCCGGGGCACGGCTGGCTGCGCTGGGCCTTGCTGTTGCCATTGGCGGTTCCGGGCTATGTGGGCGCCTATGCGCTGGTTGACCTGCTGGAGTTTGCGGGGCCGGTTCAGACGATGCTGCGCGATGGGATTGGCATATCCCTGTCCGGGATCGACTGGCTGCCGGGGGTGCGGTCGCGCAGCATGGCGATTCTGGTGCTGGCGGCAGCGCTTTACCCTTATGTCTATCTGATGACGCGCGCCGCCTTCGCCGAACAATCCGCCCTGGCCCATGATGTGGCGCGCACCTTGGGGGCGGTGCCGTGGCGGCGCTTTTTCCGCGTCGCCTTGCCCCTGGCCCGCCCGGCAATTGCCGCGGGCACAGCGATCATCATGATGGAGGCTGCCGGCGATTTCGGTGTTGTCGAGTTCTTCGCCGTTCAGACGCTGACGACCGGCATATTCTCAACCTGGCTGGAAGCCGGGAATGCCGCAGGGGCGGCGCAGATTGCCGTCATCGTGCTGATCCTGATGGCAGGGCTGGTCGGTATCGAACGGTCGAGCCGTCGCCATCAGCGCCATTTCGGACTGGCGCGGCGCGACAAAACGGCCGAGACGACCGCATTGACGGGGCTCGCCGCCTGGGGCGCAACGCTCGCCTGCGTTTTGCCGGTTCTGGTCGGATTTGCCCTGCCGGTGGGTGTTCTGGCCTGGCATGCGGCCGATCGACCCGAGCGTTGGGTGGATCCCGGCCTGGGCCGCGCGTTGTTTCACACGCTGACGACCGGGGCGCTGGCGTCGGGGCTGACCGTTCTGGCGGCCTTGTTCCTGGTCTATGGCGTGCGCCAGTCGGGACGGCTGTTGCCGCGTCTGGTGCTGCCGGTCACGACCTCGGGCTATGCCGCGCCGGGGGCGGTGCTTGGGCTGGGCCTGCTGATCCCGCTGGCGGCATTCGACAACCGGGTTGCCGATGCGGCTGTGGCGTTTGGGCTGGGCGATCCGGGCCTTTTGCTGACCGGTGGGGCAGGGGCCATCGTGCTGGCTTATGGGGTTCGGTTCTTTGCCATCGCGCAGGGGGCGCTGGATGGCTCTATGGGGCGCATTCCGCCCAGTCTGGGGATGGCGGCGCGCACGCTGGGGCGCGGGCGCGCGCGCACGCTGTGGCTGGTCGAACTGCCGCTGATGCGCGCCTCGGTGGCGACTGCTTTGCTGTTGATCTTTGTCGATTGCGTCAAGGAGCTGCCCGCCACGCTGCTGCTGCGGCCGTTCAATTATAACACGCTGGCAACCCGGGTTTACGAGCAAGCCTCACTCGAACGGATAGGCGACGCCGCCCCGGCGGCACTGCTGGTTGTGGCCGTGGGGATCGGTGCCGTCATGGTTCTGGCCCGCGCAGCACGCTGAAGGGCTTGCATGGCCCCGGCTTTGCCCCTAGATCGGGCGCGCGCCGGTTTAGCTCAGCTGGTAGAGCAACGGTTTTGTAAACCGTGGGTCGGGGGTTCGAGTCCCTCAACCGGCACCACTCTACAGGAACATATCTCTTCGTTGTCAACGGGTTAAGCCTATGAGGACAACGCCTTATGTCAAACAATCTGTCACACACAATCATTCGTTCGGGTTAATACTTCTACAACCGTAGGGTTCCGGATCGAGTCAGAGCTGCCTTCGGAATGAGGGCTGAGCGCCTCAAGCTGGGGAAAGTGAGGTACGCGTTCATCGACGTGCATCGCCCGCAGCATCCTGTCCGTGTTCTCTGCAAGATGCGGCGCGTCCACCCGAGCGGTTTGTTTGCATAGGTTAAAGAGCCGTTTAGCCAGCGTGCGATGGAGGATCAGTGTCTGACCAAGCGGGTGAAGAAGGCGTGGAAAGACAGCGGCAAAATCTATGATGACCTGATCGATATGGGCGAGGTCGTATCCGTGGACCGCGTAGCCCGTCTGGCTTGGATTGTGGGCATTCAGGCGCAGATTGGCTACAAGAAGAAGCCCGGCGTCTATGGCGGCAAGCCAGGCGCGGACCTCGAATACGCCATGATAGACGGCACCATCGTTAAGTTTCACCGCTCGGGTCAGGGCGCCAAAGGCGGACTCTGTGCCAGGCGATTGGACGCTCTCGCGGTGGCATAGCGACGAAGATATTAGCGCTGACGGACGCGCTCGGCAACCGCGTCGATTTCAAATTGAAGCCCGGCCAAGCCCATGATTTTCGCGAAAAGAGTTCGCTGAAATGCGGCCTGCCTGCCGGGTCCCTGCTGGCGGACAGAGCAATCGATGCCGATTGGCTGCGCAATGACCTTCTGGCACGTGACATCACCCCGGTCATACCACCAAAATCCAATCGGAAGTTTCCAGCAGAGTTCGATAGAGAGACCTACAAATGGCGGCACTTGATTGAAAATTACTTTGGTAAACTGAAAAAAACAAAGGGATAGAAATGCGATCTTGAAAAACAGACCTGAGCTTCAAGGCACTCATCTCAATCGCGGCAGCAATCCTTCACACGAGGTGAACGTCAACTGCCTCTAGATTTACCGCTCTTTTTGCTAGCAGGCGGCGCATGGCCTCCTGTGGTGGATTTGGCAAGTTGTCGGACGCGGTTCTTTTTGCTGGACGACTTGCCAGCAGGCGGTTTCGGCCCGCGAAGTTTCTCAGGCAATTGGTCAGACCCCTGCGATCCGCCCTTTGCCTTGCGCGGTTTCCACTTTTTGGCCTTTGGGGTTTCGACTTCTTTTCTTGGGGATTTGGGTTTTGATGCACCGCTCGGTTTCGAACCGGGCTTGGGCTTTTTCTTCCGTGGGGCCGGGGCGTCGTTCCAATCAATGGGCGGGGTATCACTTTGAGCGTTCGTGGCCGCAGGGCCCACAGCCCTGGCGAGATCGTGGCCACCTGTTTTCTTGTCTGCGCGGGTTTTTTCCTTTGGCGACGACGCACCTTTACGCTTACCAATTCCGCGATCAAGGTTTGGCGCACCCTTCATCTGCACAATTTTGGAACCGCCTTCCAACATCATTCCAGGACCGACAGCGCTCAAAAACCCCCCGACGGCACTTTGTCGGAGTTCAATCAACGACGCATCGTTTTGTATGCGAATGGCACCAACATCTTCACGAGAAATATTGCCCAACTTGCATAGCATCGGCAGCAATCGGCGTGGCTCGGCATTTACCTTTCGACCGCCGTCCAGCGAAAACCAAACACTTGGGCCAAACGCCTCTCGGGGTTTGGCCGGTGTTGATGGGTCAACAAGTTCCTCCGGCGCTGAACGGTTTTCGCGATATAGCCGTATGTAGGCTGCGGCGATTTGTTCCGGCGAAAAACGCGCCAAAACGCCGTTCACAGTCGCCGCGTTGGAAGGCTCCACAGGATCCGTCCAATCCGAACTGGCCAGCATGCGCTCATCATCTTTCGCACTAACTTCCTCAGCCGAAGGCGCTGTGTCCCATTCGGCTTTCAGCTTGGCCCACCCCAACAATCGATGCGCTTTTTTTTGTGCAGCAGGTGGCACGATCAACGCACTGATCCCTTTGCGCCCCGCGCGCCCAGTGCGACCAGAGCGGTGCAACAGCGTATCCTGGTTCGTCGGTAGTTCGGCGTGGATGACAAGCTCAAGGTTCGGTAAATCAATACCACGCGCGGCCACATCCGTCGCCACACAGACCCGCGCACGACCATCGCGCATCGCCTGCAGGGCGTGAGTGCGTTCGTTTTGTGACAGCTCGCCTGACAATGCCACAACTGAAAAACCACGGTTAGACAGGCGCGTGGTCAGCCGGTTCACCATCGCGCGTGTGTTGCAAAACACGATGGCATTAGGGGCTTCGTAGTACCGTAAAACGTTGATGATCGCGTTTTCGCCATCGCGGGCCGAGACATTCAGCGCCCGGTATTCAATATCCGCGTGCTGGCTGCCGCCGCTGGTTGTGGCAACACGAACAGCGTCCTTCTGATAATTCTTGGCAAGTCGCGCAATTGAGGCAGGCACCGTCGCCGAAAACAGCAGTGTTTGCCGTTCGGTTGGCGATTGCTCAAGGATAAATTCCAAGTCCTCTCGAAAGCCCAAATCCAGCATTTCATCGGCTTCGTCCAACACGATCGCTTTCAGATTGCTCAGATCAATCGAGCCGCGCATGATGTGATCGCGCAATCGCCCAGGTGTGGCGACGACGATATGAGCCCCACGCGCCAAGGCCCGACGCTCGTCGCGCATGTCCATGCCGCCAACAGTCGAAGCCAATGTTGCACGTGCTCCGGCAAAGAGCCAAGCCAGCTCGCGTTTGACCTGAAGGGCCAATTCGCGGGTCGGCGCAATGATCAGCGCCAACGGAGCGGCGGCAGCCGGTAGAGCCTCATCTTGGCCAAGCAATTCATTCGCGATGGCCAACCCGAACCCGAGAGTTTTTCCCGATCCGGTCTGCGCCGACACCAACATGTCTTTACCCAGTACATCGTGCGCTGTTACGGCCTCTTGCACCGGCGTCAGCGAAGTATACCCTTTGGCCTCAAGTGCCTGTGCCAATGCTTGTTTCACGGGGCCAACTTTCCATAACGATGTGCCGAAATTCAGTGCCCGGCCACAAGAAGACTGCCCCTATCGCCTTAAGGAATTGATGTATAGGCCGCAAATGGCTGCAGTGCGACAAGCGCCGGGACAAAGATTTGTCAAAGTCCGGCAAGGCTAAAGCCCGGCATAAAATGAAACGAAAAGCTTGGGAATCGCTAGGGCGAAACCTTTCAAGACAGCCGATTTCGACGGCCTGTTCATCACGACCCGTACGAGCGGCTCTCGATTGTGGCATTTCAGGTACCACTTCAGCCACTGCAATCTTTTGAATTTGCCCCGAAAGTCCATGCAAACCGGGGCGGCGGAACTCGGCTGTCCGGTCCGGCGCCCCGGATTGCTCCGATTTGTGCAATGATCCGGGCGTTGACTCCGGCATCATGTCCGGCTGCAACCTGTCGCACGGCCGGTTCGATTGCGTGATAGTTGCGCTAAAACCCCAGGGCCGCTCCGTCGCTTCGCGGATCGTTTGCGCCCTCAATCAGGCCATCGGGGTGCAGGACCAGGGCGCCTGCGTGGCCCATCACCTCGTCATAACCTCCGACAACCTGGGGGTCGTGGCCTGCGGCATCCAGCGCGGCGATGACTTCCGGGTCGAACCGGTTCTCGATCCTGAGCGATGTGGTTTCGGCCCCCCAGGTGCGCCCCAGCAGCCAGCGCGGCGCGGTGATTGCGGCCTGAAGATCCTGCCCGTACAGCACGTGGCGGGCGAATATCATCGCCTGCGTCTGCGGCTGACCTTCGCCGCCCATAGTGCCATAGGGCATCACGCGGCCGTCGCCCAGACGGGCCAGCGCGGGCTGGATGGTGTGGAACGGGCGGCGGCCCGGTTTCAGCGCGTTGTGGTGCGCCGGATCCAAAGAAAAGCTGGTGCCGCGGTTCTGCCAGGTGATGCCGGTGTCATCCAGCACCACGCCGCTGCCGAATTCCCAATAGATGCTTTGGATAAAGCTGACGGCACGGCCCTCGCTGTCCACCGCACCCAGCCAGCATGTGTCGCCCTTGGTGGCCGCACGGGGCCAGGGAGAGGCCGTCGCGGGATCTATGTCGGCGGCCATCTGGTCCATCACCTGATCGGTCAGGAAGCTCGACGGATCGACGGGCATATAGGCCGGGTCGGTCACATGGGTGTCGCGGATCACGAAGGCCTGTTTGGTGGCCTCTAGCAGCCCGTGGACAAAGTCGAACCCTTCAGCCTGTTGGACACCAAGGCGCGCGTAGATACCCAGCAGCATCAGCGAGGCGAGGCCCTGCGTCGGGGGTGGCATGTTGTAGAGATCGTGACCGGCAACCGAGAGCCTAAGCGGGTCAACGTCCAGCGCGGAGTGGCGTTCCAGATCATCGCGCGTCACCAGCGATCCGGCGCGCGCCAGATCGGCGGAAATCGCCTGCGCCAGATCGCCGCGATAGAAATCGTCTAGGCCCGCATGGGCAAGCTGGCGCAGTGTTGCGGCGATCCTTGGCTGACGCAGGCGCTGGCCCAGCGTCAGTGGCTGACCGTCGGGCAGATAGACCGCGCCAAAGCCCGGAACCCCGGCCAACTCGTTGCGTTTGGAGGCGATGTTCTGGGCCAGTGTGGTCGTCACCGCGACACCGTTTTCGGCGTGGTGAATGGCGTCTTCTAGCAGGCGGTCCAGCGGCATCCTGCCGCCGATTGCCGCACTCTGGCGCAGCGCGTTTTGCCAACCGGACACGGCGCCCGCACAGGTCAGGGCCGCAAGTGGCCCGCGAGAGGGGATGACCCCGCCGCATTCCTGCGCATAGAAATCTATGCTGGCCCGTTCAGCCGCCGCACCACAGGCGTCGATGGCCGTGACATCGTGGCCCGGCTGGTGGATCAGCCAGAAATTATCGCCGCCAAGCGCATTCATATGCGGATAAACCACGGTCATCGTGGCGGCGGCGGCGACCATCGCCTCGATCGCGTTGCCGCCGTCCTGCAACACCCGCAACCCGGCCTGTGCGGCCAGGTGGTGGGGGGCGGTGACCATGCCGCCATAGGCGCGTTTGGTTTGTAGCATCTGAACCCTCTTTCTTTCAGGCAGCGCGTTGATCGGGCGACGCGGTCAGCGCGTCAAGCACGGTCACAACGCCCAGCAGCGTATCCCAGCCCGACGAATGGCCGATCCTGTCTATGGCCACAAGCGCCCGGTCAAGCCCATCGAGGTCAAAGCGAAGCAATGCGGCGATGGCGTCATGCACCGAGGCACTGCCCAGACCATCGGCGCTGGCGGTCAACAATGCGGCCGAGATCTGGTTCGTGCGGATGGCAAGATGCGGGGCGATATCCTGCCACAGCGCCCTGGCAACAGCGCCGTGGCCCGTGGCGTGCAGGGCAATCAGCATGCCGCCAAGCACGTCGTCACCAGAAGGCGTCAGGCCCGGACCATACCCCAAAAGCGAAACGGCCCAGTCCGGCGCGCGTTGGGGCACTCCGCGCAGCGCGCTTGTCATCCAGCCGCGGGCGGCATCGATCTGCACCGCGGCCCGGCCAAGCAACGCATCGTCGGGCTGCGGCGCGCCGCCGGCACCAAGCAGCGCGCCCAGCCCCGGAAGGGTGCCGCGCCCGGCCAGCCTTGCGTCGAGTTGGCGCAGGGCAAGGCCCTCGGGGCGCTGAGCAGCGTCTGAAACCACAATTTTGGGGTGCCAGACCCGCGCAGTCGCAAGATCAAGGCTCAACAGCCCCGCGATACGCAGATGCGGGTGGGCAAGCGCGACCGGCTGGCCCAGTATCAGGCCCGCGCGCTGCCAGTCGCGGGACATATTGGCCCGTACCGAGATTGGTCCGTCCTCAACATCCGCGTTCGTCACGCAGACCAGGCCGCCGCGCAGCCGCACATAGAAGACCGAGGAAAACACCGCTGCGATGGATCCGCGTTGCACCGGTTCGCGCAGATGATCGGCGGCGATTGGTCCGAAACTCAGCGTTGAGTGGACCGGGCAATCAGCCATCGGTGTCAGCGACCACATGCGTCCCCGCATCACCACGCAGCGCCGCCTGCGCCTGATCCAGATGCGCGACGATCACGCGGCGGCCGCCGCCTTTCAGAAACTGCAACGCAGCGTCGATCTTCGGGCCCATCGAACCGGGCGGAAATTGCCCTTCGGCCTGAAACTGCGCAAGCTCGGCCATCGTGACCATACCCAGTTCGCGCTGATCCGGGGTGCCGAAATTGATCGACACTTGCGGCACAGCGGTCAGGATCATCATCATTTCAAAACCCAGGACATTGCCGATCAGCGCGGTGGTCAGGTCTTTGTCGATCACCGCTTCAATCCCATGGCGGACGCCTTTGGGGCCGCGCACCACCGGGATGCCGCCACCGCCACCGGCAACCACGATGGTGCCGCGCTTGGCCAATTGCTCGATCAGCGAGATATCGCAGATATGCCGGGGCCGGGGTGAGGGGACGACATGGCGCCAGCCGCGCCCCGAATCCTCGCGCATGCGCCAGCCCATTTGTGCGCCGACGACCTTGGCCTCAGCCTCGGAATAGAAGGTGCCGATGGGTTTTGAGGGGGTCTGGAACGCGGGGTCCTCCGGGTCCACCTCGACCTGGCTCAGCAGGCAAGCGACGTGGCGGGGGTTGTCCGCCTCTCGCAATGCGTTTTCCATCGCCTGCACCAGAAGATAGGCGATGCCGCCCTGCGAATGCGCCACGCAGATATCCAGCGGCATCGGGGCAATCGTGTCGCGCGTCAGCGCCTGGCGCAACAGGATCTTGCCGACCACTGGGCCGTTGCCGTGGGTGATGATCAGTTCTTCACCGCGCAGGGCAAGCGGCAGCAGCGCCTGTGCAGTTGCGCGGGCGATGTCCTTCTGTTCTTTCGAGGTGCCCTCGATATCCTCAGGATGGGTGGCGTTGCCGCCAATGGCGACGACGATCCGTTTGGGGATATCGAACGGCGGGATCATCCGGCGCCTGCCGCGGCCAAAGCCCAGCGGGCGGCATCTGCGTTGCTGGGCGCGACCAGAATGCCCGCCGCATGAAGCTTTGCGATCTGACCGGCACGGCCCTGTGGGTCGCCGTCTGTACCGCAGACCGAGGCGATGACGGTCGGGCCGCTGCCGGTCCGGTGTTCGCTGACCAGCCCGGCCAGATGCCCGGCGGGATCGTCATGTGCGCCGTAGCCGATCACCACGTCACACAGGATCGCGGCCAGATCGGTACGGGCCAGCGCCTCGGCAAAAGCCTCATCCCGTACGGTGGGGTCAATCATCGGATGCGGGCGGCCACGGGTGTAGTCATCATCGCCAAGGTCCAGCATCAGGTGGCCGTCGCCGTCTCGCGCGCCAATCCCGGTGACCGGCGCGTTGGAGCGCACCGCCAACCCCGCATCGCGCAGGATCACTTGCGCTTCCGCACAGAGCGTTCCGCCCGCGAACAGGCCCAGAAGCTGTGTGTTGTCAGTGTCTTGCATGGCTGGCGGGGCAGGGGGTTCTGCCGTTACGTCCAGCGCCGCATAGGCCGCATCTTTCAGCGAAAAGCACTGGGTGACATTCGCGGGCATCGGCATTTCCGCCGCGCCCATGAAGCAGACGATCGCGGGTTTTCCGGCGTTGGCAAGCCGGTCGAGGACGGTCTTGGCGACCTCATCACCCGGTGGTTTGGCGATCAGAACGATACGCTGCGTGCTGTCATCCGCTGCCAATGCGTCGATTGCCATGAGGGTGGAAATCCCGCCAACCTCGGCCTTCAGATCGCGCCCGCCGACGCCGATGGCGTGGCTGACGCCGCCGCCCAGTTGGGCGACAATGCAGGTTACCTCCTGCAGGCCCGTGCCCGATGCGCCGATCATCCCAATGGGACCGCGCGGCACCACATTGGCAAACGCCAGCGGCGTTCCGGCGATGATCGCGGTGCCGCAATCCGGGCCCATGACCAGGCGACCAAGGTCGCGCGCTTCGGCCTTCAGCGCAGCCTCAGCCGCAAGGCTGACATTGTCGGAAAAGATCATCGCATCCAGCCCGCGCCGGATCGCCTTCCGCGCCTCAGCAGCGGCGAAATCACCGGGGACCGAGATCAGCGCCAGGTTCGCGCCCGGAACCATCCCGAGTGCGGCGCGCAGCGATTTCGGACGATAGGCCGCGCCTTTGCCGCGTGTGGCCGGTGCGTCCAGCAGGGCGATGGCTTCGGCCAGTGCAGCCTTGGCCGTTGCCTGATCTGTCGCACGGATGCCAAGGATAAGATCGCCGCCCGCGGCGGATTTGCCAGTCTCGTCCAGCAGACCCGCATCGGCCATAATCTCGTGATTGGCGGGGGTGCCCATCATCAGGGCGGCTTCTTCCACGCCATCGGCACCTGCGATTGCCCGGCTCATCCGCATCAGCGCGACTGAATCCAGATAAAATCCGCGCCGGACTTCGTTCAGAACATGCGCCATCAGCTGACCCCCATTCGGTCGGCAAAGGCGGTCAGCGCCTGGGTGAAACACCCCATCGGGGCCTTGACGACGCCCGCGCCGACCTGCCCGATCCCGGGTTTTCGATGCGCAATCCCGGTGTTGATCGTCGGGGCCAGCCCGGTATCAACCACCAGCCGGATGTCTATACCGGTCGGCACGCCCAGATAATCCATCGCCGGGATCGTCCATTCCGGGCTTTCGGCGGCCGTAACCTCGCCCATTGCCCGCGTGAAATTCCCCGCGTCCGAGGCTGATCCCGCCCCGACGAACCCCGCGACGGCGGGCGAGGCCCCCATCGAAAAACCGCCCAATCCGATGGTTTCGACAATAGCGCTGTCGCCCATGTCGGGGTTGGCGTCGGCTTCCGAGAATCCGGGGAAATACAACCCCTCGGGCATTTCGACCGGGGCGACGAACCAGGCGTCGCCGGTGCCGCTGACCCGGATGCCAAAGTCGGTTCCGTTGCGCGACATCGCGGTGACAATGCTGGACCCTTCGATGCCGCGCGCCGCGTCGGTTATCGACTTGCCCATGGCCATCGCGATGTTCAGGAAGAACTGATCGTTGCCCGCGATGAACGCCAGCGCCTTGGCAAGTGCTGCATTATCGGTCGCGGTTTCGGCCAGCGCCGGGGCCAGCGCGCGCAGGATCAGGCCGGAACAGGCGACATTGCGCTGGTGCATCTCGTCGCCCATGGTCAGGCCACGGGCGATGATGTTTTTCAACTCTACACCGCCATTATGACGGATCGCGGCCCCCAGTGCCGGGCCGAAATCGTCACGCAACCAGCGCAGGCGGTCCAGAACCTCGGCATCATTGCCGCCAAAACGCATGACCTTGCCCAGCCCTTCGTTGATCGCGCAATAGGCCCGGTTTCCGAAGGTGCGGTTTTCGACGACCAGCATCGGTTGCGATACCGTCGTCATTCCGGTCATCGGGCCGACGCAGTCGAAATGGTGGTTCGGGTGAAATTCAAACGCGCCCGCAGCGGCTTTGGTTTCGGCATCCGCAAGGTCACTGGCCCAGCCTTCGTAGACCGCGATTCCGGTGATCGCGCCCTTCATCGGGCCGCACATCCGGTCCCACTCAATCGGTGGGCCTGCGTGCAGGATCATGCCATCCTTGAGGCCCGGAACCACATCGCGCGCCGTCTGAACGTCGATCAGGACCGGGTCGCTTGTCAGAATCCGCTCGATCGTCAGGGCGTTCGCCTTTTCAATGGCTTCCATGGCTCAGGCCCCCAGTTTCGACAACAGATCGGCCAGTTTTGGATCGCCCCCGGCGGGCGGGGACCAGTCAACCTGAACAACCTCGACCCCCTGTTGGGACAACTCAGCTTCGAACCCTTCCAGCCCGATGTTCACCACCTTGACGGGCCCGGCCAGCAGGTCCTTGATCGTGCCGCTCATTGCCCAGCCTCCGCATAGATTTTATAGGCCGCATCGACACCGGCATTGGCCGGGGCGTCATAGCCGGCGCGCCGTAGAACGGCATCAAGTGACGACAGGCAGCGCAGGATGTTGGGTTTGTGGCAGACGTGGCCCATTGTGCCGATCCGCCAGATTTTGCCCGCCAGATGCCCGAATGAGGTGCCGATTTCGATCCCGAAATCGTTCAGCATGGCGCTGCGCACCCCTTCACCGTTGCCGCAGGCCTTGGGGATATAGACGCCGGTGACATTGGCCATGCGGTTGGCCTCATCCCCGAACAGCTCCAGCCCCATCGCCTGCAACCCGGCGCGCAGGGCGTCGCTGGCCAGCGCGTGGCGGGCATGACCCGCCTCCAACCCTTCGCCAAGGACCACCCGCGCGCATTCCCGCGCGCCATAAAGCATCGAGGTGCTTTCCGTGTGATGGTTCAGCCGCTTGGGCGACCAGTAATCCATCAGCATCCCCAGATCGAGGTAGTTGGACGAAATCCGCGGCCCTTCGGCCCCGACATAGCCTTCGGGTCGGATGCCGCCTTCGATGTGCTTGCGGGTGTTGATCGCCTCTGCCGCAGCCTCGCTCAGCGTGACCGGCGACGTGCCCGGCGGGCCGGACATGCACTTCTGCAACCCGGCTGAAATGGCGTCGATGCCCCAGGCGTCCACCTCGACCGGCATGCCGCCTAGGGTGGCGGTTGCGTCCACGTAAAGCAGGGTGCCAACCTCACGGCAGACCTCGGCCAGGCCCTCAATCGGCTGCGCCATCGTGGTCGAGGTATCGCCGTGCACCAGTGCCAGAACTTTCGGGCGGTGTTTGCGCACCGCGTCGGCGATCTGATCAACCGGGAAAGTGGTGCCCCAGTCGGTTTCGATGGTTTCGATCTTGCCGCCAACACGGCCGCAAATCTCGCTCAGCAGGAAACCGAAGCGCCCGAACTGCGGCACCAGCACCGTATCACCCGGCGCGACGAGCGAGGCGAGGCATGCTTCGATCCCAGAGCGAGCCGTACCGTTGACCAGCAGCGTCCAGTGGTTCTGCGTGCGAAAGACCTGACGGTAGAGCGCCATGACCTGGTTCATGTATTCGGTGAATTCCGGGTCGAACTGGCCCAGCATCGGCACCGACATGGCGCGCAAAACGCGGGGATAAACGTCCACCGGGCCGGGGCCCATCAACAGGCGCGGGCTGGGGGAGAGGTCTTCGAATAGCTCGGTCATGTGTTGGTCGTCCCCAGTCTTTCTACGGTTCTCAGCAGCAGGTTCGCGCCTGCGATGGCGTCCTCACCGGTGATGCTTTCATCCGGGCTGTGGCTGATGCCACGGTCGCAGCGCACGAAGATCATGCCGACATCGGTGATTTGGGCCAGGGCCGCCGCATCGTGGCCCGCGCCGCTGGGCAGGCGGAACGGGCGCTGGCCCAGATCGGCCATCGCGGCCTCGATCGTGTCCACCAGATCGGGTGCGCAGGTGACGCCGTCGGCAGCATGGCTGTGGTCGATGCTCAGCGACACGCCGCGTTTGCCGCCGATACTTTCGAAGTCCGCCAGCAGATCGGCGATGGCCTTGTTGCGCACGGCATCTTCGGCGGCGCGGAAATCGACCGAGAATTCGGCAGTTCCGGGGATGACATTGGTCGCGCCGGGGCCAGAACTGATCTGCCCGACCGTCCCGACAGCATGTTCATGCGCGGCAGCGGCGTTCTCGACCGCTAAAATGCATTCGCTGGCCGCGCACAGTGCATCCTGCCGGGCATCCATCGGAACGGTTCCGGCATGGCCAGCCGCACCAGTGATCCGCACGGTCATCCGGTTGGCCCCGGCGATGGCGGTCACCGCGCAGGTGGAAAGATCTTCCGCCTCCAGCACCGGGCCCTGTTCGATGTGAACCTCAAGATAGCAGCGGATGTCGCCTGGTTTGCGGGCCGCGTCACCAATGCGCGCGGTGTCCAGCCCGAAATCGGTCATGGCCTGCGCAAGGGTGATGCCGTCCTTGTCAGGCCGATCCAGCAGGGCCATGTCAAAGGTTCCGGCCAATGCGCGGCTGCCCAGAAAAGTCGACTGATACCGCACGCCTTCTTCGTCGGCGAAACACGCAACCTCGATCGCGTTGTCGTAACGCACGCCGCGTTCGTTCAGCGATTTCACCACGTCGATGGCCGACAGAACGCCCAGGCCCCCGTCGTATTTCCCCGCCTTGATGACCGTATCCAGATGCGACCCCAGCAGGATCGCCGGAGCGCCCGGTGTTTTGCCTTCGTAGCGGCCCATCATGTTGCCGACCGCGTCCTGCCAGACCTCCATGCCCGCATCGCGCATCCACTGACCGGCCAGATCGTTGGCCGCGCGGTGCTGCGGCGTGTAACAGCGACGCGTCAGAAAACCGGGTGTTTCAGTGATCTCTGCCAGCTGGTCCAGGCGGTCCATGATGTCCAGACTAATCGTGTCGATATCAGTCACTTGCGCCCGCACCCCTCGTTCCAACGTCATGTTAGCGTACAACGGTCAATGGCCGAGTCCAAGCGGGATGCGCCGAAAAATCAGACCGTTATCAGCAAAACAACCGGACTGGCCCGGTTTGGCGTGCACTCAGCCGCCGCATCCCGGCATCCGGGTCAAACCAGCTTGAGGATCACCTTGCCCGACACCCTGCGCGAGGCGAGCGCGGCAAACATCTGACCCACGTCATCCAGCGCGAATGTGCCTTCGATGGGCACCTTGAGGGTGCCGTCGACAATGGCACCGACCACCGATGCGACGCCGCTGTTCCAACTGTCCGAGGAGTAGTCCAGATGCCCCAGATGCATCCGGGTGAAGGTCAGGGATTTCTTTACAAGCTGTTCCCACAGGTTTGGCAGGGGCGGACCCTCAGCCTCGCCATAGCTGACCACGTGACCCAATTGGCGGATGCAGTCGAAACTGCGGTCCAGGATCGTGGCACCGGTTGAATCGACGATCTTGTCGACCCCGCGCCCCTTGGTGAAATCCAGCGTGGCGGCCACGAAATCCTGATCGGCGCGGTTGATGACAAGGTCGGCCCCGAACTCCAGCGCGCGTTGTTCCTTTCCGGGCGTTCCGACCGTTCCGATCACCCGCGACCCGGCCATTTTCGCAAGCTGCGTCAGAAACAGCCCGACACCGCCGCCGATGGCGTGGATCAGCACCGTGTCGCCGGGGTTGGTCTTGCTGACGCCATGAAGCAGATTCCAGGCGGTCATGCCTTGCAGCAAAAAGGCCGCCCCCACGTCCAGGCCCATTTCATCGGGCAGTTTGACGGCACGCTCCTGCGGGATGATGCAATATTCGGCAAAGGCCCCCGCGTCCTCAACAAAGGCCGCGATCCGGTCGCCAACGGCCAGGCCCGTCACGCCGGGGCCGACCTCGGTGATGGTGCCGGCAGGCTCCAGCCCGGCAACCAGCGGATAGCCTTTGGGGTGCGGATAGATGCCGGTGCGCATCATCAGGTCGGCATAGTTCAGCCCGGCGAAGGCCACCTGAACCAGCACCTGCCCCGGTCCGGGGGCCGGTTTGGGCTCGTCCTTTATAACGGTCGAAGCGGGCTTTCCGTCAGGGGCTTCAAAAACCACGGCACGCATGGGTATTTTCCTTTCGCTCAATAGGCCAGATCATAGAGCGCGCCAGTCAGCACCCGGATCCCGTCCACGATGTCGTCGATGGTCGAAAATTCCTCGGGCGTGTGCGAGCGCCCGCCTTCGCTGCGCACAAAGATCATCGCGACCGGGCAAATCCGCGCCATCTGCTGAGAGTCGTGGCCTGCGCCGCTGGCCATATGCATCACTGGAACCCCCGCTGCCGTCGCGCCGCGATCAAGGGCGGCCAACAGGGCCGGGTCGCTGAGGCAGGCGGGATGGTCGATCTGGATGCTGGTTTCCAGCGTCAATCCGCGCTGCGCGGCGACGTCAGCCAGGATTTTGTCATGGGTACGGTACATTGCGGCTGCCGCGTCCGGGTCCGGGTGGCGGGCGTCGATTGTGAAGGTGACGGCGCGGGGGATGATTGCGGGGGCGTTCGGGTCGGGGATGCATTGCCCGACGGTGGTGACCGCCGGGCGGCCAAGGGCATTGGCGTGGTCGATCACGGCGGTCGCAATCTCGGCAAATCCGGCCATCGGATCGCAGCGGATGTCCATCGGGAAGGCGCCTGCGTGGTTGGATTGCCCGGTCAGCGTGACACGCGTGTTGCGGATATGGGTGATTGCATCGACGACTGCGACGGGCAGGTCGGCGTCTTCCAGGATCGGTCCCTGTTCATTGTGAAGCTCGATGAAGGCGGCGATATCAGTGCGCACAGCTTCGCCTATACGGGCGGGGTCGTATCCGATCTCCGCCATTGCCGCGCCGATGGCTCCGCCGTTCGCCTCGACCACCGTCTCGCAATCTTGCGGCGTGACCATGCCGACAATCGCCCGCGACCCCCAGAACCCGGCAGAGGGGAAGCGGCTGCCTTCCTCCTCACACAGCGACACCATTTCCAGCGGTATTCTCGGCGGCCCGAATTCGGCCCGCAGCGTGCTGATCGCGATCAGAGCGGCCAGCACACCCAGCGCCCCGTCATAGCGCCCGCCGGGACATTGGCTGTCGATGTGCGAGCCCGAGACGATCGGCTTGCCAACCTCGGCCCCCTCTGACTTTGCCCAGAGGTTTCCTGCGGCGTCATAACGCGTTTCAAGCCCGGCCTCGCGCGCCCAATCGGCGACCAGTTTTTGCGCTGCGACCCATTCCGGCGAATAGGCAACGCGGCAGACCCCGGTGCCGGAATGCGCGCCGATTGCGCCCAGTGTCAGGATCATCTGCCCGACACGCTGCGGATCGATTTGGGGAATGTCCGACTTCTGCATTCCGGAACGCTAGGTCCCCAGACATCCTTCGTCCAGTCAGGTGGCGGAATTCTTTGATGGTCATGGCGCGGCGGACCCGGCAAGATAGGTTAACAAGCCGCAGGGATGGGACGGGGAGCGTGAGCGATGAAGACAATTGGTGTTGATGTCGGGGGGACGTTTACCGACCTGATCTATCTGGATACGGGAAGTGAGGCGTTGGGCATTCACAAAGTTGAGACAACGCCCGACGATCCGTCCCAAGGTGTCATTACCGGTATCAAAGCGCTGTGTGAATTGAACGGTGTCACCCCGTCGGACGTCGATCATGTGTTCCACGGTACCACGACAGCGACCAATGCCGTGCTGGAGGCGAAAGGCGCCCGCTCGGGCATGATCACCAACGACGGGTTTCGCGACATCCTGCATATCGGGCGGCATCAGCGGGTCGAGCATTATTCGATCATGCAGGAGCTGCCCTGGCAAAGTCGCCCGCTGATCAAACGGCGCTATCGCAAAACCGTCGGCGGACGCCTCATCCCCCCGACCGGGGAAGAGCTGGCGCCGCTGGATGAGGCCGAAGTGCGCGCCGCAGCGCAGGAATTGCTGGAGGCAGGCGTAGACTCGGTGGCGATCTGTTTCCTGTTTTCTTACCTGAACCCGGCGCATGAGTTGCGCGCCCAGGAAATTGTTCAGCAGTTGATGCCGGACGCTTTCGTGACCACCTCGGCGGCAATCTCCCCCCAGTTTCGCGAGTTTGAGCGGTTTACGACAGCAGCGCTAGCGGCTTTCGTCGGACCGAAGGTGGGCAACTATATCGCCGGGCTGGAGGATGCGTTGAAAGGGCTGGGCGTGAAGGGTGATCTGCGGGTTATGGCCTCGAACGGCGGGGTGGCGACGCCGCGCATGGTGACCGAAAATCCGGCGCTGACGTTGATGTCGGGCCTAGCGGCGGGCGTGCTTGGCGGGGCCTGGGTCGGGGCGCAATGTGGTCGCGAACGGCTGATTACTTTCGATATCGGCGGCACCTCGGCGGATATCGGGATATCGGTGGACGGGGTGTTTTCTGAGACTGACGCGCGGTCTACTTCAATCGCTGGGTTCCCGCTGCTGATGCCGATGCTGGATATCCACACGATTGGCGCGGGTGGTGGCTCGATCGCCTATGTCGACAAGGGCGGGGCATTCCGCGTCGGTCCGCAAAGTGCCGGCGCAATGCCGGGGCCGGCGGCTTATGGCAAGGGCGGTGATCAACCCACCGTCACGGACGCCAATCTGGTGCTGGGCCGGTTGGAGCCGAGCGATTTTCTGGGCGGAGAGATGGGTTTGGACGCCAAAGCCGCGGACGCCGTCATCTCCAAGCTTGCCATCGACCTGAACCTCGACAAGCACGAGGCCGCCGAAGGCGTGCTGACGATCCTGAACGCCAATATGGCCAACGCGATACGATCGCGCACCGTTCAAAAGGGCATCGACCCGCGCGGGTTCGCGCTGGTGGCGATGGGCGGGGCAGGGCCGCTGCACGGGGCCGAGGTGGCCGCGATGCTGCAAATCCCCGAGGTGATCGTGCCGCCGTTTCCGGGCATCACCTCGGCCATGGGCTTGCTGACGGCAGACCTGAAGTACGACGCGATCCGCACGCAGTTCCAGACCTCGACCGCCTGCGATCTGGACCGGGTGAACAGCGATTTCGCGGATATGGAGGCGCAGTTGACCGCGCGGCTGGCGGACGATGGGATCAGCGCCGATGCCGTGACTTTCGCGCGCTCCAGCGATCTGCGCTATGTCGGGCAAGGGTACGAGTTGAAAGTGCCATTCCCCGATGGCACCGTTGATGATGCCGGTCTGTCCGCAGTCTGGGCCGAGTTCCACAAGATCCACGCCGCCGAATACGGCCACGCGTTCGAGGCGAGCCCGATTGAGGTCGTGAACCTGCGTGTCACCGCTATCGGTAGTCACAGCAAACTGGAGAAGCTCCCCGATCGGGCGGGTGCCAGCCTCGACAACGCGCTGCTTTACACTCGTGACAGTATTTTCCGGGCCGATGGGGCACTGAAGACCTTTGAAACCGCTGTCTATCGGCGCGACGACCTGCCGGTCGGTGTGCCCTTCGACGGCCCGGCAATCCTGTTGCAGAAGGACAGCACGACCGTCGTGCCGCCGGGGGCGACGGCGCGGGCCGATGCCTCAGGCAGTCTCATCATCTCGTTGGAGGGCCGCACATGACCCGGATTGATCCTGTCACCGCCGCCGTCATTCAGGGCGGCCTGGAAAACATCGCGATCGAGATGGGGCACAAGCTGATGCGCATGTCCTATTCCTCGATCATTCGTGAGTCCGAGGATTTTGGCGCGGCCCTGACCGATGCGGACGGGTTGCAGATGTGCGAATGCAAGATGTCCACGCCGCTGCAATCCGGGCCGATCCCGGGCTATGTGCGCAATGTGGTCGCGGTTCTGGCCGAACGCGGCGATCCGATCCGCCCCGGCGACGTGATCATGCACAACGACCCCTATGGCGGGGCCAGCCACGGGCCGGATGTGGCATTCTGCGTGCCGGTATTCTTGGATGAGGTGTTGATCGGCTGGTCCGTGACCACGGCGCATCACCTGGATATCGGCGCGCTGTCGCCGGGCAGTTGCGGCATTGTCGATGCGGTCGATACTTACGCCGAGGGGCTGCAATTCAAGGCGATCAAGGTCTATGATCAGGGCCAGAAGAACGAGGCTGTCTGGCACATCCTGCGGGCCAACATCCGCGCCCAGGAACTGGTCGTTGGCGATATGGAGGCGCAGATTGAGTCTGCCCGGATCGGCGCGGCGCGGTTCCTGGAGTTGGTGCAGCAATATGGCCACAATGATGTGACGGCGGCGTTTCACGAGCTGATGGATTACTCCGAACGGCTGATGCGCGACGCGATCCGGGCGCTGCCGGACGGGGATTATTCGGCCAAAACCCATATCGACGGGTTTCTGGATGATCCCGACCCGTCGCGCAGCCGCCTGCCGTTGGTCGTGACCCTAAAAGTGCGCGGTGATGACCTGGAGGTGGATCTGACCGGCACCGCCCCGCAAATCCCAGATAAGCCGATCAACATGCCGCTGGTCGGCACGGTGGATTGCGCGGTCTGGCTGACGATCCGCTCGATCCTGCTGGATTCGGTGACCTATGGGGCGATCCCGCAGAATTCGGGCCTGACGCGGCCAATCACCATCGTCGCGCCCAAAGGATGCCTGGCCAATCCGATCTTCCCGGCCCCGGTGATTGCCCGCTTCTGCCCCGGCAACCAACTGGCTGACACGGTGATGAAGGCATTTTCGCAGATCGTGCCGAAGCAGGTCTCCGGCGGGATTGGCAACCTGCGTGTGGTCGCCATTTCCGGGCTGAAGGATGGCAATCACTGGGTCCATATGGAGATCATGGAGGGCAGCTATGGCGGGCGTTTCGGGCTGGACGGAATGGACGCGGTCGACACCCTTTATGCCAACACCCGCAATAACCCGGTTGAGGATATTGAGTCGCACATCCCGCTGAGGATCGAACGCTATGAGTTGCGCGAAGATGCGATGGCGCCGGGCCAGTGGCGCGGTGGGATCGGCACGGTGCGAGAGTTCGTGTTCTTGGATGACGCGGGCTTCTCACTGGAAGGCGATGGTCACGCGTTTGAACCCTGGGGATTCGACGGCGGCGCGGATGGGCATGTCGCCTCGCTGACATTGGTTCACACGGACGGGACGACGCAGGCGCTGCCGTCGAAAGTGCCGTATTTCAAGGTGAACGCGGGCGACAAGCTGGTGTCTTATGGCCCCTGCGGCGGCGGCTATGGCGATGCGGCCCTGCGCGCGCCCGAGGCTGTGGCAGCAGACGTGGCCGAGGGGCTGATCTCGGCGCAGAAGGCGAAAGAGTTGTTTGGCTGAAGCCGTCGCTGGGGCCGCAGATTGCGGTGTCATTTGCCTTGGCGCTCGCGCGGACGAACCCGCACTTCCGCCCGCCGCTAGGTCCATGACGCTAACGCGCCGCCCCAAGTTTCTGAATCGCTTCTGGAATTCCCGGCGCCCGGTGCGCGCCAAAGGCGCGAGGCGCGCACGCCGGACCGGCCCCACCGGTCCGGCGTCGGTTCGAGGTGGGCACATCCGGGATAGTTGACGGCCAACACCTCCCCATAAAACATGCCCATCAACGTTGCTGCGCCAGCCCGCCGGTCCCGCGCGCGCCCGGCTAGGCGCGGGTGTTCGTCTGCGGGCATCGTTGCAGATCAAATGGGTGGTGCTTATTCCAGCGCGCCCATTGCCGAAATCCGGCTTTTGCCCAGCAGGAACGGGTGCAACGCTGCTGGCAGGTCCACGGACCCATCCGCCTGCTGACCATTTTCCAGCACCGCGATCAGGGCGCGCCCGACGGCAAGGCCCGATCCGTTCAGGGTGTGCACGAACTCTGGCTTGCCACCACCTTCGGGGCGGAAGCGGGCGTTCATCCGCCGGGCCTGAAACGCGGCGGTGGTCGAAACGCTGGAGATTTCGCGATAGGCATTCTGCCCCGGCAACCAGACCTCAACATCGTGGGTGCGCCGCGCGCCGAACCCCATATCGCCGGTGCACAGCGCGACGGTGCGATAGGGCAGGCCGAGGCGTTCCAGAATATCCTCGGCACAGCGGGTCATCCGGGCATGTTCCGCGTCGCTTTCGTCGGGATGGGTGATCGACACCATCTCGACCTTTTCAAACTGATGCTGGCGCAGCATGCCTGCCGTGTCACGCCCGGCGGACCCGGCTTCCGAGCGGAAGCACTGCGTATGCGCGGTCAGACGGATCGGCAGGTCGGCGGCGTCCAGAATGCTTTCAGCGACCGAGTAGGTCAGCGACACTTCCGAAGTCGGAACCAGCCAGCGCCCATCGGTTGTTTCATAGGAATCCTCGCCAAATTTCGGCAGCTTGTCCGTGCCCAGCATCGCTTCGGCGCGCACCAGAACCGGGGTCCATGTTTCGGTCAGCCCGTTTTCGGTGGTGTGAACCGTCAGCATGAACTGACCCAGCGCGCGGTGCAGGGCCGCAACCGGGCCGGACAGGAACATGAACCGAGACCCGCTGACCTTGGCGGCGGTTTCAAAGTCGAAGCCGGGCTTGGCGCCCGGAATCTCGTAATGCTCCAGCGGCGTGAAATCGAAATCGCGCGGGGTCCCCCAGCGATTGATTTCGACGTTGTCATCTTCGTCCGTACCGTCGGGCACGTCGTCATAGGGCAGGTTCGGCAGGCCCAGCAGCAGATCGCGCAACTTGTCGTCGGCGTCTTTGGCCTGTGCCTCCAATGCGGCCCCTTCCTCTTTCTTGGCCGCAACCAGGGCGCGCAAACGCTCAAATTCCGCGTCATCCCCGCTGGCCTTCGCCGCCCCCACCTGCTTGGAGGCCGCATTGCGATCCGCCTGCGCGGTTTCCGCAGCCGTGATGGCGGACCGGCGCGATTCATCCAGCGCCAGAATGATCGCCGCCACAGGGTCCAGCCCGCGGCGTTTCAGGGCGGCGTCAAAGGCTTCAGGGGATTCACGAATGGCGCGGATGTCGTGCATGGGGTGGTCCTTGGTGTTGAGTCCGGGGGGTTATGACTCAGATTCGGGCGGGGTGTAACCGATGGATTTCTGGTAGGCGCGCCATTCAGTTTCGTAGTCGAGCAAGTCGAGATGGTTTGGGGACCAATGGGAGAGTTTGCCTTCGCCTGCGGTCAGGCCCTTGGGCAGTTTGACTGAGGCATCGCCGTAGGCTTCAAAAAGGCTGTCGTTTGTGGCGCATTCACCACAATCAACGTCTCTCAATGCTGCACCTCGGAAAGTAGCAGTTTTGAGAGAAGTTGCGGAATTCAGACGCGCCCAGTCAAGCCTCGCCCCCTCCAGATGCGCCCCGTCGAGCGTCGCCCCCTCCAGATACGCCCCGTCGATCGTCGCCCCTTCCAGATGCGCCCAATAAAGCCACGCCCCCTCCAGATGCGCCCCGTAGAGCCACGCTCCCTCCAAATTCGCCCCGTTGAGCCACGCCCCCTCCAGATACGCATTCTCCAATCGTGCGCGGTCAAAATTCAGTTGGGTAATGTCGCAGCGGCGCAGGTTGGTATACCGAAGATCCAGAACATAGCCATTGGCTCGCCCCGGCCCGGTCGCGGCGCGTTCCATGGCAATCTGTTCCGGATCACGCCGCCCGATAACCTCCAGCGCCGCCTGTATGTCGTCGCGCGGGGTTGGCAGGGCCTCGGTCCACTTGTCCAAGTCCTTTTCCCACTGGTCCGGGTCGGCGGCGTCATAATGCGGCGCCGGATCCAAACCTTCAGCCGGGGCATTGGCGCGGATATAGGCGCAGAGGATCTCCATAATCTGAATGTGATCGCGCAGGGAATCCCGGGCGATGCGTTCAAGAGCATAGATCGCACCGATGCGGACTTCGATGTTTGGTTCTGTGACCTCATAGGTTTCGCGTTCGACAAGCGGTTGACCATCCGGGCGCAGAGCGGGGATGGGGTTTCCGTCGTCGTCGCGCGCCCAGCCGCCGCCGCGTTTTTTGTAGCGAGGGGTCTCGATCAGTCGTTGAACGGCTTTCTCTCGCCCCAACCCCTCAACCGCCTTATTGATCCTGTCGGTGGTCAACCCTTCTTCCTGCGCGGTCGTAGTTCGTTCGGCAATCCAGACGCGGACCAGTTGGAAGATCAGCGTCGTGGCTGCCGCCAGCGCGCCCAGCAGGATTGCGACGGACCATGCCAGATTTCGGATCGTTCCGGTATTTGCGGAGGGTTTGCCAGATAGATCGCGCAGGCGGGCGACCAGGTTTCGGACGCTCAGCCCGATGTCGAACAGGTAAATCCAGAACGCTCCGATGGCGAGGACGACGCCTGCCGCCAACATGACTTTCCAATAATTGCGCCGCACCCAGAAGGATGCCGTGCGCAAGCCGCGTTTCACCTCCCCGTTCTGCTTCTTCCGTGCCATATCTCAGGCCTCGAATGTTGAATGCATGTGCATGCATCCCATATGCCCCTATATCCCGAAAAAATGAACCGGGAAATCGCGGTTCCTTTGCTTGCGCCCGTCTAGGTGCGCGACTAGGGTGCGCGCCGAATTGACAGGGGTCTTTGCCCCGTTTGAACAGGGATGAAGACGATGTTTGTGACACCAGCATTTGCGCAATCCGCCGGCGGCGCGGGGGCCTTCGGGTCTTTCATCCCGCTGATCCTGATCTTCGCGATCATGTACTTCCTGCTGATCCGTCCGCAGCAAAAGAAGGTCAAGGAGCACCGTGCCATGGTCGAAGCCGTGCGCCGGGGCGACCAGATCATCACCCAGGGCGGCGTGATCGGCAAAGTCACCAAGGTCAAAGAAGGCGAGACCGAGATCGAGGTTGAGATTGCCAAGGGCGTCACCGTGCGCGTGGTCAAGTCGACCGTCGCACAAGTGATGTCGAAAACCGAACCGGCGTCCAGCTAACATGCTGCAGATATCGCTGTGGAAACGGGTACTTATCTGGGGGCTGGTGGCCCTTGGGGTGGTTCTGGCGACGCCCAATGCGTTTTACACCCGGGTCGAACAATCCAACGACGCCCGGATAGCGATCGAGGTTGAGGGCGCGACCCCCGAACGCACGGCACGGGCCGAACAATGGCCCGGTTGGGCGCCCTCGGCGCTGGTCAATCTGGGGCTCGATCTGCGGGGCGGGGCGCATCTTCTGGCCGAGGTTAAGGTCGAGGATGTCTATGCCACCCGCGTCGATGCGATGTGGCCCGAGGTGCGCGACACCCTGCGCGATCTGCGCGACACTGTCGGCACGATCCGCCGTCAAGGCGGACCCGAAGATGTGCTGAGCGTCCGCATTTCCCAGCCCGAGGGGATGGCGCGGGCGCTGGAAGCGGTGCGCGCGCTGTTCCAGCCCGTGGTCAGCCTGACCGGCGTGGGGTCAACCAATTTCGTGGCCGCAGGCGACGGCGACATTCTGACGGTGCAGCTGAGTGACGAAGAAAAACTCGCCACCGACGACCGGACAATCCAGCAAAGCCTTGAAATCATTCGCCGCCGCGTGGATGAGGTTGGCACCCGCGAACCGACGATCCAACGTCAGGGGGCGGACCGTATCCTGATCCAGGTGCCGGGAATTGGGTCTGCCGAGGAACTGAAAGCGCTGATCGGCACGACTGCACAGTTGACGTTCCACCCGGTGGTGAACCAGACGACCGACCCCAACGCCAACCCCGGCCCGCGCCAGATTCTGCTGCCCGAGGTCGTGGAAGGGAATAACACGCCGTCGATCCATTACATCCTCGAACAGAGCTTCGTCGTCTCGGGCGAAGATCTGGTCGATGCGCAACCCTCGTTCGATCAGAACGGCCAGCCCGCCGTCAGCTTCCGGTTTAATCCGACCGGCGCGCGCAAATTCGGCGATTACACGGCCGAGAACATCGGCTCTCCCTTCGCGATTGTGCTGGATGAAGAGGTTATCTCGGCCCCAGTGATCCAGTCCCACATTCCGGGCGGGTCCGGCATCATCACCGGGAATTTTTCGGTCGCTGAAAGCACCAATCTGGCCGTCTTGCTGCGCGCTGGTGCCTTGCCTGCCGAACTGACGTTCCTGGAAGAACGCACCATCGGCCCCGAACTGGGGCAGGACAGTATCGACGCAGGGCGCATCGCCTGCCTTGTTGCCTTCGGCGCGGTGCTGGTTTTCATGGGCCTCAGCTATGGTCTGTTCGGGCTGTTCGCGAATATCGCGCTGATCATCAACGTGGCGCTGATTTTCGGGCTGCTGTCAGCCATCGGTGCCACGCTGACCCTGCCGGGTATCGCCGGGATCGTTCTGACCATCGGCATGGCGGTGGATGCCAACGTGCTGATCTTCGAACGGATCCGGGAAGAACTGAAGACAGCCAAAGGCCCGGCCCGCGCGATCGAGCTTGGCTATGAAAAGGCGCTCAGCGCCATCCTGGACGCCAATATCACCACCTTCATCACAGCCGTGATCCTGTTCGTCATGGGCTCTGGCCCCGTGCGCGGCTTTTCGATCACGCTGGGCCTGGGTATCCTGACCTCGGTCTTCACGGCGATCTTCGTCACCCGGATCATGATCATCATGTGGTTCGAGCGCCGCCGCCCGCGCACAATCGAGGTCTGACCCATGCGTCTGCGACTTGTTCCCAAGGAAACCACGCTCGACTTCTTCAAGGCGTCAAAACTGACGCTGGGGCTGTCGGGGCTGGCGATGATCGCTTCGATTGTGATGTTCTTCGTGGTCGGCTTGAATTTCGGCATCGACTTCCGCGGGGGAACCACGATCCGCACCGACAGCCAGGTTGCGGTGGATGTCGGTGCGTACCGCGATGCGCTTGAGGTGCTGAACCTGGGCGACGTGTCGATTACCGAGGTGTTCGACCCGACGAACTCGGACCAGAACGTCGCAATGATTCGCATTCAGGCGCAGGAAGGCGATGAGTCTGTGTCCAGCGATACGATTGTCGCGATGGAAGCAGCGCTGAACCAGATCGACCCCACGATGACGTTCCCGTCGGTCGAAAGCGTCGGCCCAAAAGTGTCCGGAGAGCTGGTGCAGACCGCCATTCTGGCCGTCTTTGCGGCCATCGCGGCAGTGTTGATCTATATCTGGCTCAGATTCGAATGGCAGTTTTCGCTGGGTGCGGTGGCCGCACTGGTCCATGACGTGACGCTGACGATTGGCATATTCTCGCTGTTGCAGATCAAGTTCGATCTGGCGATCATCGCGGCCCTGCTGACCATCGTTGGCTATTCGCTGAATGACACCGTGGTCGTGTTTGACCGGGTGCGCGAGAATCTGCGCAAGTTCAAACAGCGTGATCTGAAAGATGTGCTGAACCTGTCGATCAACGAAACGCTGTCCCGGACGGTCATGACCTCGGTCACGACACTGCTGGCGTTGATTTCGCTGTTCATTCTGGGCGGCGATGTGATCCGGGGCTTCGTGTTCGCCATGATCTGGGGCGTGATCGTGGGGACCTATTCGTCGGTCTTCGTGGCCAGCGCGATCCTGCTGCGTCTTGGCGTCAAGCGGGACTGGTCGAAATCGGGGCCCAAAGCGGGCGGACAATACGCCAACATTGACGCGTGAGGCGCGCGTCGGAGCCTCCGGCGGGGATATTTTCGACGAGAAGAGCTTCGGGGTCTGAGAATTGACCGAGGGCTTCCTCTGGCTGGCAGCAGCGGCTGTTCTGGCCGGTCTGGTGCGCGGGTTTTCGGGTTTTGGAACTGCGCTGGTATTCCTGCCGATTGCCGGGCAGATCCTTGGGCCGTTCGAGGCCGTGACCACCATGATCGTGATGGATGCAGTCGGGCCGCTGCCCAATGTGCCACGCGCGCTGAAGGTGGCGCATCGGCGTGATGTGCTGCGGTTGTCGCTTGGCTACGCCATTGTGATGCCGCTGGGCGTATGGGTGCTGCTGAACATCGGCTCGGACGGGTTTCGTTACACCGTCTCAACGCTGGCCCTCGGGCTGTTGGCGTTTTTGATGCTGGGTATTCGCTATCGCGGAACGCTGACGCGGTGGCTGGTCTATCTGATCGGCGGCATTGCCGGGCTGACAGGCGGTGCCGCCGGGATTGCGGGCCCGCCGGTGATCCTGTTTTTCATGGCCAGCTGCCATAGCGCTCAGGTGATCCGCGCCAATATCCTGCTGTTCTTGTTTCTGACCGATATCGCCCTTCTGATCGCATTTTGGGTGACCGGTCAGATGGTGTCGGCCGCTCTGTTGACGGGGTTGGCGTTGATCCCCGTCTATGCCTTGGCCAATGTCGCTGGGGCCGCTATTTTCCGCCCCGAGGCGGAACGCACCTATCGCGCGGTCGCCTATCTTATCATCGCAGCCTCAGCCCTCAGCGGGCTGCCGCTTTGGGACTGACGCCATGCAACTGACCGAGATTTCATATCCCGATGCCAGACCCATTGATGGCTATGGGCCGGGGTTTTTTCGCATCGGCGGGCAAGTCGTTGAAGGCGTGGTGGCGGTGTTGCCCAGCGGAACCGCTGCCTGGGGCGGTCTGACCGATCCTGCGGCGCTGATCGCGGCAGCCGGTGACATTGACGTTCTGCTGATCGGCACCGGGGCCGAGATTGCCGCCGTCCCGCCCGCATTTCGCGACGCCCTGGAAGATGTCGGGATCGGGGTGGAACCGATGGCGACACCCGCTGCTTGCCGGACGTTCAATATGCTGCTGGCCGAAGGACGGCGGGTTGGGGCGGCGCTGATCCCGGTTTAGGCGCCTTCGGACTACTGTGCTGCCTCTAGCGCCGGGCGCAGGGTGTCGGCGATAACCCGTTGTGTCAACGCCCCGGCGATGCGGGCAACGACGCGGCCTTCTCCGTCCACCACGAAAGTTTCAGGCAGGCCATAGACGCCCCAATCGACCGACTGGCGGCCATTGCGATCGGTGCTGATCCCGGCATAGGGGTTGCCCAGTTCGGCCAGAAACCGCAGCGCAGCCTCGGGCCGGTCTTTCTGGTTCACCCCGTATACCGGCATTTCGGCGGCCAGCGCGGTGATGTTGGGATGCTCCACCCGGCAGGGCGCGCACCAGCTGGCCCAGAAGTTCACCAGCTTGACCTGCCCGTCGGCGAAGACGTCGGACGAAAACGTCGGCAACTCGCCCAGCGGGATCGCTTCGATCGCCGGGGCATCGCGCCCGATAAAGGCCGAGGGCAGCGTGTCGGGATCATCGCGCAGCAGACCGGGGACGAAAAAGCCGCCGATCAGGGCCAGGAAAATGCCAACCGGCAACAGGCCCATCCAGTTCAGACCCGGCTTATCGCTCATCACGTTCCGCCTGTGCCAAGTCTCGCTGTACGCGCCGGGCGCGCGCAACGCTGATCACCACCAGCCCGACCAGCAGCACAATCGCGGCCACGTAAGACCCGGCCACCTCGGCCCCGTATTTGCCCAGATCAACCATCAGGCCATCCGCGCGCGAAGTTCAAGCGCATGCAGGCGGCGGGCACGCACCTCGGTCCTTGTGCGCAGGATCACAAGGGCCAGGAACAACAACCCGAACCCCACCATCGAGATCACCAGCGGCAGCCAGAACACGTTCGAAATATTCTCTTCCTTGTCCAATGACAGCGTCGCCCCCTGATGCAGCCCCTGATTCCAGAAGATCGTGGCATAGCGCGACAGGATCGCGAAGACCGAGCCGACAAGACACAGCACACTGGTCAGGTCGGCGGCGGTGTCGGGATCCTCGATCGCGGCCCAAAGCGCGATATAGCCAAGATAGAACAGGAACAGGATCAGAAAGCTGGTCAGGCGCGGATCCCAGGCCCACCAGGTGCCCCACATCGGCTGGCCCCAGATCGCGCCGGTGATCAGTGCGATCAGCGTCATCACCACGCCAACAGGTGCCGCGGCCTTGGCCGCCAGCGCGCTGACATGGTGGCGGCGGATCAGCCAGATCAGGCTGGCCACCAGCATCATCGCCCAGGCGTTGATCGCCATCAGGGCGCTGGGAACATGGATGAATATGATCTTGACCGTCGCGCCGAATTTTTCCGCAGGCGGTGTCAGGAAGAAGCCCCAGATCAGCCCCACAGCCAGGCACAGCAGTGCCGCACCCCAGACCCAGGGTTGGGCGCGGGCGGTCAGGGCCATGAAACGGGCCGGGTTTGCATATTCCCAGAGTGACATGGGGCTTACCTACGCGGGGTTCGGGAGCGGCTCAACCACCTCACCGAAGGTTGATTCTAAGCGCGGCTGCGGATGCAAAGGGCAACAGGGCGATCGCGCCCAGCGTAATCCCGGCAAGCAGCAGCAGCGGTGTCTGATAGGGTTGATCCAGCGCGGCGCGGCGCACCACCTCGGCCCCGAAGATCAGCGTCGGGATATACATCGGTAGCACCAGCAGGCCCAGCAGCAGCCCGCCACGTTTCAGGCCAACGGTCAGGGCCGCGCCGAAGGCACCGATCATCGACAGGGCGGGCGTGCCAAGCGCCAGAGTGGCCACCAGCATCGGATAGGCCCCCACCGGCAGGTTCAGGAACAGCGCCAGCAGCGGCGCCAGCAGCGTCAGCGGCAATCCCGTCGTCAGCCAATGCGCGATGCCTTTGGCCAGCGTCACTGATTCCAGCGGCACCGGGGCGGTCGCCAGCAGGTCAAGGGTGCCATCCTCCCAATCCAACGCGAACATCCGGTCCAGCGACAACAGGCAGGCCAGAAGCGCCGCAACCCAGAGGATGCCCGGCGCAATCGCGGCCAGTTGACCCCGCTCAGGCCCCACGGCCAGCGGCACCAGTACCGCGACGATCAGAAAGAAGGCCAGGCCCAGGCCGAAGCCACCCCCGGCACGGATTGCCAGCTTCAGGTCGCGGACAATCAGGCGGATCATGCGTGAACCCCGTCAAAGGCAGTTGCGCCGCCACGCGCCTTGAACGCTTTCATATCAAGGGTTTGTGCATCCACGCCCAGATCAATATGGCTGGCCATCAGGGCTGAGCCGCCGCCAGCCAGATGCGCCGCCACGACGCGCCCGAACAGCGCGACCCCATCGGTGTCGAGCGAGACTGTCGGTTCATCCAGCACCCAGATCGGCCGACCCGTGACCAGCAATCGCGCCAGCCCCAGCCGGCGGCGCTGACCCGCCGACAGGTTGCCTGCAGGGCGGCGGCGCAGGGGGGTGATCGCGAAAGCCTCTAGCGCCGCGTCGATGCCGGATTGCCCGAACACACCGGCCCAGAACTCCAGATTCTCGGCCACGCTTAACGTTGCCTTGATGCCGTCGGCGTGCCCGGCATAGGCGACCGCGTCGGCGTCCACCTGCAATCGCCCGGACAGGGCGGGCTGCAACCCGGCGATGGTGCGCAACAAGGTGGTCTTGCCCGACCCGTTCGGCCCGGTCAGCACCAGCGCCGCACCCGCGTCCAGCGTGAATGTCACGCCGTCCAGCACCGGCAGACCGCCGCGCGCAACACTCAGATTTTCGGCCTCGATCCGCATCATCCTGCCCTAACGCATCGCCTGAGTTTTGGAAATCCAATTGGCGGGGCGAACCGATATGGTGGCAGGCCCCCCCATACGGCGGATAGTCAGGGGCGAGTTGCGGGGCTAATCTGTGGTGCCATGGAACACAGCCGCCACCTGTCCGCGCCGCCGCAGGCCCAGCCGTCGCAGCAGATTTTCCACGTGATCTTTGACCGTCGCGGGGCTGAGGCCAAGCGCGACGGCAATTTCCTTGTTCGAGTCACCCCGCGCCAACGCCTCAGCCACCTGTCGCTGGCGCGGCGTCAAAGCGTTCAGCGCATGTTGGTGCGGGTCATTCGGGCGCGGGCGCGCGATGACAATCGCCGCGCCCAGCCTGTCACTCGCAGTGAAATCGATCGCCACATCGACGCCGTTTTGCGGCAATCGCGACAGCGGCGCCAGCGCTGCCCATGGCGCTGCATCGCCATCCTGCAAAGCCTCCAGCGCCTGACCCAGATCGCGCGTCATCCGTTCGTCCAGCATTGAAAGGCCCCCAACATGTCATCTGTTCCCGTTGAGGTAAGCAACTTCTTCCTGGCCATGCAAGCGGGCCGCGCCGGTGCCGAAGCGCTGGCCGCCTGCTTTGCCGAGGATGCGATTTACGAAGAACCCTTCACCGGCACATTGCGCCGCCACGAAGGTCGCAAGGCGGTGATGTCGGCGATGGCGATGGGGTGGGAAAGCCCGATGCCTGACATGCGCATCCGGATCAACCACGCCCGCACCGAAGGGGATGAAATTCACGTGGCCTGGACCTGTTTTTCGCCCGCCATCCCCGGCGGGTCAGGCAATGGCCGGAACCGCTATGTCATGCGCGACGGGCTGATCGTCGAACTGTTCACAACGCTGGAGGACGCATGAGCACGCAAGATGTCGACACCTGGATGCAAGCCTATGACAACCCGCAAAAGCCACTGGTCGCAGCCGTTCGCGCCGCGATCATGTCCGCCGATCCGCGCGTGAGCGAGGCGATCAAATGGCAGGCGCCGACCTTCATCTACAAGGGCAATATTGCCAGCTTCTTTCCCAAGGCGAAGGCCCATGTGACGCTGATGTTTCACAAAGGGGCCTCGATTGCGGGTGATTTCCCGCTGTTGCAAGGCGACGGGAAAGAGGCGCGGACGATGAAATTCGCGGACCAGGCCGCGCTTGATGCGGGCCGCGCAGAACTGGCCGAGGTGGTGCGCGCCTGGTGTGATCAGCGGGACGCCGAAGGCTAGGGTCCTGACCCTAGGCCAACCCCGCCTCGGCCATCAGTCTGGCCGCCTCGATCTGGACCATCTGGTCACGGCCCGCGCCCTCGACCGGCACTTTGCCGACTTCCAGAAACAGCGGCGCGGACAGCGGGGTGACGTGGTCCAGCGTCACGTGATCGATCCGCCCCTTGGTGCGGGTCAGCATGTCGTCGATCCGGGCAAAGTCGACGATGCCGCGCTGCGCCTCTTCCCGGGTTATCTGCATCAGGACATGGTCGGGATCATACTTGCGCAGCGTGTCATAAAGGATGTCGGACGAAAACGTCGCCTGCCGCCCCGATTTCCGCTTGCCCGGATGGTTACGCTCGATCAGCCCGGCGATCAGCGCCGCATCGCGGAAGGTGCGTTTCATAACTGCGTTTCCACCCAGCCAATGTTCGAAATCTGCACGCAATGTGGTGGCGGAAAACAGCGGCTGCGGGTCACATACCCGCGTCAGACCAGAGATCAGAACCGCATAGTCGGTTGCCACGAACCTGAGCGGGTTCAACCCCATCTCCTCCATTCTTTGAGTGATGAGCAAACCCAGCGTCTGCATCGCATTGCGCCCGGCAAAGCCGTAGATGCAGGTATGCTCGCGCCCGTCAAAAGGGAAGGATTCGACAAGTATGCGGGACCGGCTGGGCAAGTGGGAAACCTTGCGCTGAAGCGCCAACCACTCGGCCGTATGGTTCGGAAGCTGGGGCCAGTCCGGTTGCTGGAACAGGTCCAGAATGCGTTGGGACAACTGCGTCGAGGTCGCGAACTTCGTGCCTGCGAAAACGGCGATCTTTGGCGGCTTCGTCGCCTCGCGCGACACCTCGACCGTCATCTCGCGCAGGCGGTCATAGCGCACGACGCGCCCGCCGATCAGAAACGTATCACCGGGGGTGAGGGTGGCGGCAAAAGCCTCCTCAACCTCGCCCAAGGGTTTGCCGCCCATGCGCCCGCGCAGGCGGACGGGCATCACCTCGGTGTCGATGATGGTGCCGATGTTCATGCGGATGCGCGCGGCGGCACGCGGATCGCGCAGCTGCCACAGCCCGTCGGGGCGCTGCATCAGGCGTTGCCAACGGTCATAGGCCTTCAGCGCATACCCCCCCGTCGCCGCGAATTCGAGGCAGGCGTCGAAGTCCGCGCGGGGCAAGGCGCTGTATGCCCCGGCGCTGGTCACCTCTGCGAACAGGTCATCGGCATCGAAGGGCCCGGCGCAGGCGGCGATCAGGATGTGCTGGATCAGCACGTCACGCGGGCCGGGGCCGCGCGGGTCGCCATCAAGGTCGCGTTCCTTGGCAGCTTCCAGCGCGGCGACGCATTCGACAATTTCGAACCGGTTGGCCGGGACCAGCAACGCCTTTGAGGGCGCGTTATAGCGGTGATTGGCGCGCCCGATCCGCTGCACCAGCCGTTTTACGTTTTTCGGCGCGCCGATCTGGATCACCAGATCGACATCGCCCCAGTCGATCCCCAGGTCCAGCGTGCCGGTGCAAACAATTGCGCGCAGGCTGCCGGCGACCATCGCCGCCTCGACCTTCTGGCGCTGTTCGCGCGCCAGCGATCCGTGGTGGATTCCGATGGGCAAATCGTCGGTGTTGGCCAGCCAGAGGTTGTGAAAAAAGATCTCGGCCTGGGCGCGGGTGTTGTGGAAAATCAGCGTGGTCTTGTGCTGTCGAACCTGGTCGAGGACCGCCATGATGGCGTATTTCCCCCCACCCCCGGACCACGGCGGGGGCGCATCCGTGGTCAGCATGCGGATATCCGGGTCCGGCCCCGGATCGGCGTGCAGGATCGCACAAGGGTCCGGGTGGCGCGCCAGCAGATGCGCGATGGCGGCGGGGTCCTCAACCGTGGCCGACAGACCGACTCGGCGCAGGCCGGGGCGCAGCGCTTGCAGGCGTGTCAGCGCCAACAGCAGCTGATCGCCGCGTTTACTTTCCGCAAGTGCATGAATTTCATCGACAATCACCCGCTCTAGCCCGGCGAAAATGCGTGGCGCATCCTCATAACTCAGAAGCAGGGCCAATGATTCCGGCGTCGTCAGCAGGATATGCGGCGGGTCAGCGCGCTGGCGTTTGCGCATGCTTTGCGAGGTGTCGCCAGTCCGGTCCTCAATCCGGATCGGTAGGCGCAAATCCTCGACCGGGCGGCGCAGGTTGCGCCCGATATCCGCCGCCAGCGCCTTCAATGGCGAGACATAGAGCGTATGCATCCCCCGGTGCGCGCCATCGGCCAGTTCGGCCAGCGTCGGCAGGAAACCGGCCAGCGTTTTGCCGCCCCCCGTTGGCGCGATCAGCAGCAGGGCAGGATCGGCGGAACGTTCCAGCATGGCACGCTGATGCGGATGCGGCGACCAGCCGCGCGCGGTGAACCAGTCGGCGAAATTATCGGGAAGCGAGACCATGTTGGTTTGTCGCCCGAAAACGGTCGGCGCGGAAAGGTTGAAATGGGGGCCGCGGTCAATTTCGCGAAAATACGGCTGAAACGGGGGCGAGTCAGTCGTTTCTTCCGCCCCAGGTTACCGTGTTCTGACCCAAAACCCTATTCGGGTTCCAGCACCGTCACCCCCGTCGCCGCCGCCCGTGCCAGGGCCGGGTCCAGCGACATCGGGATATACTCGCCGCGCCGCCACAACTCCCCCAGATCATCATAGTGCCGCGACAACGGATGGCCGGATTGCCCGGTCGAGATGATGAAGACCGAACTGTCCGGGTCGGCGAAATCATAGACCCCGCGATACCCCGCCGCATGGACGTTCATGAATGGGTCCGCACCTCGACCGCGCGTACTGCCGCGCCTGAGCGTATGATCCCCGCCCGAGGTTGACTGGCGAATGTTGACGATCCAGTTCAGGCCGGGAACCTCCCCCAGAACAGGATGATCATGCGCGGCCTGATGAGCGTCGCCCCAGCGCAGCGCCTCGACCGCGTTGCCATAGCGTTCTTCCAGCAACAACAGCGCATCATCCAACGCATCACGGGCGATATCGGCGCAGGTTTCGGCCGGGGCCGATTGCGCCACGTCACACCACACGCCCGCACCTTCGGTGTTGCGGAACACCCGCTCGATGAAGATCGGGTCGGGCCGTTCGAATTCGCCCGACAGGGGCCCGAGTTCGTCCTGCGTCAACCGCACCTGTAGTGCGTTCAGCCAGGCGGCATAGATCAGCGGTTCGGGCAGATGCTCGTTCATCTCTCCGTTCCATTCGGCCAGCAGTTCCAGCGCCCGCTGACGCTGCCGTTCCAGCGTGCCTTCGGGCGCGGCCTGCCCGGTGAACCAAAGATCGGCGGCGATCAGCGGCAGCAGGGTGCGCGCGGTGTAACTGACGGTGTCGAGCTGCGCCTCGATGAAGCTTTCGCGGGTGTGAACCTCTCGCGTTTGCATCAATCGCCGCCAGCGCTGGATGCGCTGCGTGTCGCCCCAGTCGAAACTGACGTGCAGCGGGAAGGGACGGTCCAGAAGCTTGTTGTTGGTGTTTCCCAGCAATCCGCCGACCGGCGCGATAAAGGCCGGGTTCGCGCCATAGGGCAGGGCGCCCAGCCAGCGATTTTCGGCCAGCCAGCCGGGGGTCGGCAATCGCCCCTGGCTTTGGTGACGCTCGGACCGGCGCGGCATCTGGCCGACAGTCTTCATCGCGATATTGCGCCGATCCGCCAGCACCAGATTAAGGCTGGGCGCAACGAAATCGGCCCCCGCCGCCATCGCTTCGGTCACATCCTGCGCCGCCATCAGCTTCATCGCCGCCTGTATCGACGTGTCTTTATCGCTGAGGACCGTCCAGGCCAGGCTGGTCAGATGCCCCGGCGGCGTCACCGTTCCCAGATCATAATGCCCGCCCGGCAGGATCGGACCATTGTCGCTCCACGCCAGCTCGATGGTTTTCGAGGGCGCATCCTTGATCGTGATGATCGACGGGCGCGTGCGCATGGGCTGCCAGCCGCCGGGGGTCAGAACCTCGGTCGGATCGTCCGGGTTCAGTTTTTCGATATAGGCGTCCTGATCGTCCAGATAACTCGACGTGATGCCCCATCCCAGGCTGGCAGAGCGTCCAACCATGACCGCCGGAATGCCCGGAATCGTGCCGCCGATGACGCCGCCTGATTGCAGTTCCATCCGGGCCAGATACCAGATCGCCGGGGCGGTCAGCCCCAGATGCGGATCGTTCGCCAGCAACGTGCTGGCCGCCGCCGACCGGGATGGCGCCGCCGCCCAGCCGTTCGACGCCCCCGGCAAGCCCGGCGGGGCAAAGGGCGACAGCGGATCGCGCGGCCCGCGCGTATTGGCCGCGTATTTCGGTGCATCCGGCACCAGTGCGGCATATTCCGGCAGCGCGGCAATCCCGCCGCCCGGTGCATCCGGGATCAGATCGCGCACACGCTCAGGATCAAGGATCAGTGAGGCACGCGCGCGCCGAACTTCGGCCGATAAATGCCCCGAGGTTTGCAAACCCAGCAGCTTGACCAGCGCAATGGAATCACTCGGCGTCCAGGGAGAGATTGCGCGCGGAAAAATCCAGAACTCCGGCGCACCGCGCCCCAGCGCGCCGCTGTTCACCTCGGCCAGCCAGGCGTTCACCCCGGCGGAATAAGCGTTGAGGTTGGCCAGTGTTTCCTCCTCCAACGCGGCCTTTGACTTGATCGACAAGCCGTAAAGGTCGAGGCGGCGGATCAACTCATCAATCTGCAAGGTGCGTTCGCCGAAGATCTCGGACAGGCGGCCCTGTGCGGTGCGCCGCATCATCGTCATCTGCCACAGGCGGTCCTGTGCGTGCGCGTAGCCCAGCCCGAAATAGACATCACGGTCACCTTCGCCGAAAATGTGGGGGACGTTGGCGGTATCGCGCACAATCTCGACCGGGGCGGTCAGCCCGTTGACCTGATAAGTGCCCGAATATTCAGGGATCGACCGGGACGCGAACCAGTAAATCCCGCCCAGACCCAGCAGGATGACGGCGGACACCACCAGCAATATCCGCAGCAACCATCGAAAAATCTGGAACATCGGGGCCTTTGTTTACGCCGGGCAGGAAGGTGCGTAGATAAGCCGGAAGCGGACAAAAAGGGAAGGTGCGGCAATGGCGAAAGTGGCGTTTTTGGGCCTGGGGGTGATGGGATACCCGATGGCGGGGCATCTGGCGGCGGCCGGGCATGACGTGACGGTCTACAACCGCACCGCAGCGAAGGCGGCAAAATGGACCGGTGAACACGGCGGCGCGGCGGCGGATACGCCTGCCGGGGCCGCCAAGGGCGCCGATTTCGTCATGGCCTGCGTCGGCAATGATGACGATCTGCGCCAGGTCTGTACCGGTCCCGAGGGCGCGTTTTCAGGCATGGCGGCGGGCGCGATGTTCGTGGATCACACAACCGTATCTGCTGCGGTGACGTCGGAACTGCACGCGGCAGCGAGCGCGGCTGGTCTGGCCTATGTCGACGCGCCAATCTCGGGCGGGCAAGCTGGGGCCGAGAATGCGGCCCTGTCGATCATGTGCGGCGGGGCGCAGGCGGATTACGATCGCGCCGAACCGGTGCTGGATGCCTATGCCAAGATTTGTCGCCGTATCGGGGACAGCGGCGCCGGGCAGATGTGCAAGATGGTGAACCAGATCTGTATCGCCGGGCTGGTTCAGGGCCTGTCCGAAGGGCTTGCCTTTGCCGAGAAAGCTGGCCTTGACGGGCGCGCGGTGGTCGAAGTGATCAGCCAGGGCGCCGCCGGATCATGGCAGATGGTCAACCGGCACGAAACCATGCTGGACGACCACTTCGAACACGGCTTTGCGGTGGACTGGATGAGGAAAGACCTCGGGATTTGTCTGGACACGGCGGATGAGATCGGCGCCAGCCTGCCGACGACCGCGCTGATCGACCAGTTCTACGGCGACGTGCAGCGTATGGGCGGCGGACGCTGGGACACCAGCGCGCTGATCCAGCGGTTGCGGGGGAAATAAGCGGGATGTTGGATTTGTGAAAGATCAACTGCGAATTGGGCGGTGATTTCGCGAATCTGCACTGTCGGACATTGAGTTTCTGAAGCCCGAAACGGCCTCAGATTCTACAGCTGGGCATCAAGACTTCGCCGCCCGCGCATGTTTCGCCAGATCCTGCGCAATCGCGAACGCGCCCTGAATCTTGTCCTTCGCCTTCTTCCAATCACGTCGCACGACGATCTTGTTGTCCTTGACCTTCGCCAACCCGCGCTGATCCTGCACAAAGGTGACCAGACCCGCAGGATTGGCAAACTTGTCGTTGTGAAACTGGATCGTTGCGCCCTTCGGCCCGGCATCCAGCTTGGCAATCCCGGCCTTTTTGCACTGCGCCTTGATCCGCACCACCAGAAGCAAGGTATTCACCTCGCGCGGCTGCTTGCCGAATCGGTCGATTAGTTCTGCGGCGAAGCCCTCCAGTTCAACTTTTGTGCTGAGGGCTGACAGCCGGCGATACAATCCAAGCCTTACATCAAGATCGGGTACGTAAGCCTCTGGTATCAGGACAGGAACGCCCAGGTTAATCTGCGGTGCCCACTGGTCATCCGCTTCGCTTAGCCCCTCCATCTCTCCGGCTTTGATCTTGGCAATCGCCTCTTCCAGCATCGACTGATAAAGCTCATAGCCCACATCGCGCATCTGGCCGGACTGTTCTTCGCCCAGCAAGTTGCCAGCACCGCGAATGTCCAGATCCTGACTGGCGAGGGTAAAGCCAGCCCCGAGCGAATCCAGGCTGCCCAAAACCCGCAACCGCTTCTGCGCCGTATCTGTAAGCTTTGCACGAGGTTTGGTCGTCAAGTACGCGTAAGCACGTGTTTTTGAACGACCGACCCGCCCACGTATCTGATACAGCTGCGCCAACCCGAACATATCCGCCCGATGCACCACCATGGTGTTCGCCGTCGGAATATCCAGCCCGCTTTCGACAATTGTGGTGGCCAGCAGAACATCATATTTGCCATCGTAAAAAGCGTTCATCCGGTCATCCAACTCGCCCGCCGCCATCTGTCCGTGGGCGATAACGTAGGAGACTTCGGGCACCTGATCGCGCAGGAATTCCTCAATATCCGGCAAATCCTTGATCCGGGGGACGACATAAAAGCTCTGCCCGCCGCGATAATGTTCGCGCAGCAGCGCCTCGCGGATCGTGATTGCGTCGAACTCGGACACATAGGTTCGAATCGCCAACCGGTCGGCCGGCGGTGTTCCGATTATGCTGAGATCACGGACACCTGTGAGGCTCAGTTGAAGTGTTCGTGGAATTGGCGTCGCGGTCAGAGTCAGCACATGCACGTCCGATCGCAGCGCTTTCAGCCGCTCCTTGTGCGCCACCCCGAAGTGCTGTTCCTCGTCGATCACCAGCAGGCCGAGGTTCTTGAACCGCACGTTCTTGGCCAGCAGGGCGTGCGTACCAATTACGATATCCGCCGACCCGTCCGCCATCCGCGATTTCGTATCCGCCGATTCCTTCGCGCCTACGAAGCGCGACAGCTGCCGTACCTCTACCGGAAACCACCGGAATCGTTCAGCAAAACTCTTGTAGTGTTGCCGTGCCAGCAGGGTCGTCGGGGCGATGACGGCGACCTGAACCCCGCTCATCGCGGCAACAAAGGCGGCGCGCATCGCCACCTCGGTCTTGCCGAAACCCACGTCGCCACAGATCAGGCGATCCATCGGCGTGCCGGCGGCCATGTCGTCCAGCACCGCGCCGATGGCGGTCAGCTGGTCGTCGGTTTCCTCATACGGGAAGCGGGCCGAGAACGCGTCCCACATGCCATCGGGCGGTTCCATGATCTGGGCGCGGCGCAACATCCGTTCGGCGGCAACCCGGATCAGCTTGTCAGCCATGTCGCGAATGCGCTGTTTCAGCCGCGCTTTCTTCGACTGCCAGGCCCCACCGCCGAGCCGGTCGAGCAGCCCCTCCTCATGCCCGTAACGGCTCAGAAGTTCAATGTTTTCAACGGGAAGGTACAGACGGTCGCCACCGGTGTATTCCAGCAGAATCATCTCATGCGCTGCCCCCAGCGCTTCCACCACCTCCAGCCCGCGATAGACGCCGATGCCGTGGTCGATGTGGACGATCAGGTCGCCGGGCGACAGGCTCTGCGCTTCGGTCAGGAAGTTTTCGGCGCGGCGTTTCTTGCGGGTTTGGCGGATCAGCCGGTCGCCCAGAACGTCCTGTTCCGAGATCACGGTCAGGCCGTCGCCGGTGAACCCGTGCTCCAGCGGCCAGACGGTCAGGAAGACGCCGCCGGTGGCGCCGGGCACATCGCGGAAATCGCCGATGGCGCGGGCGTCGGCCAGCCCCTCATCCTCGATCAAGCCGGACAGACGCTCCCGCGCGCCATCGGAATAGCTGGCGATGATGACCTGAGTATCTTCACGTTTTGCCTGGATATGCCCAGACAATGCGCTGAAAAGGCTCACGGTCGTCTGCTGTCGCTCTGGCGAAAAATTCCGCCCGATCCGCCCGCCTGCGTCGATCACCCCTGGCCCGCTGGCCTGTGGCAAGGGATGAAACCCCAACACCCGGCGGCCCTGCATCTGAGCGTTCCACGACGCATCATCCAGATACAAAAACCCCGGCGGGGCGGGCTTGTATACGGAATCGAGCCGCGCCTTGCTGGCCAGCGCCTCGGCCCGGTTGGAATACTGATCGGCGATCGCCTCCCACCGCGCCAGGCGGGCCGGCGTCAGTTGGTCATCAAGGCAGACCGGCACATCGGGCAGATAGTCAAACAGCGTTTCCAGCCGCTCATGAAAAAACGGCAGCCAGTGTTCGATACCTGCGTGTTTTCGGCCCGCACTGACGGCTTCATACAAGGGATCATCAGTGCCCGCCGCCCCAAATTCCAGGCGATAGTTCTGCCGAAAACGGGTGATCGCTGCCTCGTCCAGGATCACCTCGGACACCGGCGCAAGCTCCACCACCTCCAGCGCTTCAGCCGTGCGCTGACTGACCGCGTCAAACCGGCGCGCACCGTCCAGCACGTCGCCGAACAGGTCCAGGCGCACCGGCATCTCGTGCCCCGGCGGCCAAACGTCGATGATCCCGCCCCGGATCGCATAATCGCCCGGTTCGGTGACCGTGGGCGCCTGGGAAAATCCCATCCGGACCAGGAAGGCACGCAACGCACTTTCGTCCAGGCGCGACCCGACCACGGCGGTAAACGCAGCTTCGGCCAGGACATCGCGCGCCGGAACCCGCTGGGTGGCCGCGTTCAGTGTGGTCAGCAGGATGAAGCGTTTCGGCATCCCATGGGTTAGCCCGGCCAACGTCGCCATTCGGGTGGCCGACACATCCGGGTTCGGCGACACCCGATCATAGGGCAGGCAATCCCAACCCGGAAACGTGACCACCGGCATGTCGGGGGCAAAAAACGCCAGCGCGGCCGCCATCGCCGCCATCCGCTTGTCATCCCGCGCGATGTGGATCGCAGGGCCATCCTCCGCCTCGGCCAGCAAAAGCCGCGCGTCAAATCCTTCGGGCGCGCCGCCGACGGTGATATATTTGGTACTGGCCATGGGCGGGGTGGGTATACGCGCGGTGGGCGGTGTCAACCGAGAGTTCTGCGATCCGGATCGCGAACACGCACCTGCGCCACGCCCGCCCCGGTCAACCAAGACCGCGCAACACCATAAACGCCGCCCCGCCTATACCGATCTTCTTTGCCCATCATTGACCCATAAATATCCCGGGGGTCTGGGGGCTGGCCCCCAGCGATCTCGTGTCTGGGGGCCAGCCCCCAGCTGTCTCGCCGGTGGGGGGGGCGTCCTCAGCCGCCCAGCACGCCGATCGACAGGTTCTGATACATGCCCCACATGGCCGTCACGAAAATCGCGATCATGCCGATCACCTGGGTCCACAGTCTGTGCCGCACCATGCGTTTGCGCAATGGCTCTCCGAGGATATTGGTTCGCCGAATTATTCTTGCTGTGCGCAGGCTCAGCAAGCCCACTATCGACATGGGCAGGCCCATCAGAAACAGCGCTTGGGCAATCTCGACCTCGTACCAGAAACCAAGGATCACCAATGCGGTCAGGATGCCGGAACCGATGGTCAGGATCCACAGGCCCGAAACCTCGCTGATGTGCAGCAGGCGATTGACGTTGATGCGGACCATATCCTCGAAATCTGCTTCCGCCTGACCACCGCTGCGCCGGGCGCGTTGCAGCATGTCAAAAGGCACCCCAAGCACCCAGTGCGAGGTTGTCGACCAGACCACAGCCAGCGCGATCCAGAACCACAGGTTCGAAAACGACCGCATATCGATCAGTTCGAAAACGGTCTTGTACCAATCCACGCGTGCGGGTCCCCAAAGCAGTGCCGCGCGGACCATAGGGACGGGCGCGCGGCTTGGCCAGACCTTGAGCTGTGCGGCACTTCGACGTAACGCTGTGGCCGGGGCAGCTTGGCCCGACAGGATCAACAAAGGCCGTAGTCAGATGACAAACCACCCAACATTGCCAGCGCCGTTCCCGTTGGCGCGCGCACGCCGGATGCGGCGCACGCCTGCGCTGCGCGCGATGGTGCGTGATGCACGGCTGTCGCCCGCCGATCTGATCTGGCCAATCTTCCTGACCGAAGGCAACGGCATCACCGATCCGGTGCCCTCGATGCCGGGGGTGGCGCGCCTGTCGGTGGATCTTGCGGTTTCGGCGGCGCGGCGGGCGCAATCGCTTGGAATTCAGGCGATCTGCCTGTTTCCCTATACCGAGGCTGACCGGCGCACCGAGGATTGCGCAGAAGCCTGGAGTGCCGATAACCTGTCCAACCGCGCCACCCGCGCGATCAAAGACGCGGTCCCCGAGGTTGCTGTGATGACCGATGTCGCGCTCGACCCCTATAACGCCAACGGCCATGACGGGATCGTGCGCGACGGGGTGATCGTGAATGACGAAAGCGTTGACGCGCTGGTGCGCATGGCGCTGGCGCAGGCGGCGGCGGGTGCGGATATCCTTGGGCCCAGCGACATGATGGACGGGCGGATCGGTGCCATGCGCGGCGCGTTGGAGGAGGCCGGTTATCAGGACGTGGTGATCCTGTCCTATGCCGCCAAGTTTGCCAGCGCTTTCTATGGGCCGTTCCGGGATGCTGTTGGGGCCTCGGGGCGGCTGATCGGGGACAAGGCGACCTATCAGATTGATCCGGCCAACGGGGATGAGGCGCTGCGCATGGTCGCGCGCGATCTGACCGAAGGCGCGGATATGGTCATGGTCAAGCCCGGGATGCCCTATCTTGATATCTGTCGGCGGGTGAAAGATCGCTTTGCGGTGCCGACATTCGCCTATCAGGTCAGTGGAGAGTATTCGATGATCCGCGCCGCCATCGACGCAGGCTGGATCGAGCCGGAAAAGGCGATGCTGGAAAGCCTGATCGCCTTCCGCCGGGCCGGGTGCGACGGCATCCTGACGTATTTTGCACCCGACGTGGCCGAGTTGCTGAACGGCTGAGTGTGGAGGCAGCGCTGGCCGACCGAAGTCGAACGCCCGACCCAAGCAGGGCGCGCGGCGGACCGGCGGGCTTGCGCAGCAACGTCTGACGGACACAATTTATGGGGCCGTGTTAGCCGTCAACTCTGACGGATACGCTCACCTCAAACCGACGCCAGACCGGTGGGGCCGGTCCGGCGTGCGCCCTGCGCCTGTGGCGCGCACCGGGCGCAGATCAATTCGATAGCGATTAAGATAGTTTGGACGGCGCCTTAGCCTGGGTCTTCGCCGCCATACCGCAGCCAATAGTCACGCACATAGGGCACGGCCCCGCGTCCGTAATGCCAGCCCTTGCCCCAGCGCTGTCCCTTGTCGGGCACCACGTCGATGGGCCGGGGATCGCCGTGAAAGGCAAGGATGCGCGCCGTGGGCGGCACTGGTTTCGGGGCCATCACCCGGTCCAGCAGCGGTGGTGCCATCAGCGTGCGCTTGAACGAGATCACCCAGTCCTCGGGCCAGAACTGCAGGTTTTCCGCGTGGTGTTCCAGAAACCGCTGCTCCTGACGAAACCCCTCACGCGCGCGCCTGGGTGAGGCGGCGAAGTTCTGCCAGACATGGTGCAGCCGATCGGCGTTCCATGCAAAAATCCCGCTGGCGCCAAAATGCTTACGCTTGCGCAACCGATCCGCCAGCCGGGGCCATTCGCGGATCATCACCGGTTCCCCGGGAAGGTCGAACAGCTCGTCCAGCGATCCGGTTATGATCGTGTCGAGGTCGATGAACAGGCACCGGCCCGTCAGGTCTGCGTCGCATTCTGCGAACACGGATAATTTCGGCCAGCCGCCGCGCTCCCAGCCCGCGTCATCCAGCGACATCTCGGGGATTCTGACGCAGTCGACCTGCTCGTCGATGCCCGCCGGGTCATCGGTGAAACAGACAAAGCGGAAGGCGCCGGTTAGATGTGCTGAAACCGCCCGGAACAACACGTTCACGTAGTCCGGCCCGTAAAGTGAGCCCCATTTCATGCAAACAATAGTTCTAGCCATTCCAGCGCGCCAAATTCGTGCAGGCCCAGCTTATTGCGCCATCCGCCAGTGGGGGCAACCCGGTCGCTGTCCGGCAGACATCCGCCCGAGGGCAAAATCCCTGATGGTTTGGTGACAGCGGCGATTTCTGGTGCTATGACTGCGATCAAGCGGCCAACAGAATGCCGCAACAAACCAGAGCAGTAGATCCATAGGACCATCATGACCCAAACGACTCGTCGTGCGCTGATTGCAGGCGCATCCGCTGCCGCGTTACTGACGTCGGCCTGTATGAACACGGTCGGCAGCCAGGGCGGCGCGATCATTGATCAACGCGCTGATCAGACGCTGAACCACCTGTACCGAACCTATCCCGGCGTGGCCGAAGTTGGCCGCAATGCCGCCGGCATCCTGGTGATGCCGCTGGTGACCGAGGCGGGCCTTGGCATCGGCGGCAGCTATGGGCGCGGGGCGCTGCGAGTTCAGGGCGTCACGGTCGATTATTACTCGGCCGCCCAGATCAGTGCGGGCCTGCAGATCGGTGCGCAGCAATACGCGCACGTCCTGTTTTTCATGACCGAGCAAAGCCTGACCAACTTCCGCACCACCATCGGCTGGTCTGCCGGGGCGGATGCGGAATATGCGGTCATGGACGTGGGCGAGAATATCTCGGCCGAGACCATTACCACGCTGGAACCGGTCGTCGCGGTGATCTTCGGGCAGGCGGGTCTGATCGCAAGCGCGGTAATCGAGGGCACGAAATACACCCGGATCATTCCCTGAGCCGAGCCTACTTTCGTTCTGTCAGTCGTCGCGCGCCTGACGCGCGGCGCGCCCGCCGCGCCGTTTTTTCAGCCGGGGCGCGCGGTCCGGCAGCGTCGCCATGACGGCGCGACGGGCCTCGGGCGACATTGCGCCCCAGGCTGCAATCTCGTCGATGCTGCGATAGCAGCCGGTGCACAGACGCTCGGTCGGGTGGATCAGACAGATCTTGATGCAGGGGCTGTCGACCTCGTCTCGTTGCCATACCTCATCATTCATGGCGCGCTTTCCAGCACGCGCAACCGGTCCAGCGCACCTTGCAGGATGAACCCGGCGGCAACGTGGTCGATGACCTCGCCCCGGCGGCGGCGGCTGGTGTCACCTTCCAGCAGCGCGCGTTCGGCGGCAACGGTGGACAGGCGTTCGTCCCAGAAGGTGATCGGCAGATCGCTCAGCCGTTCCAGATTGCGCGCGAAGGCCCGCGTCGACTGACAGCGCGGCCCTTCCGAGCCATCCATGTTCATCGGCAACCCCAGCACAATCCCGCAAATCTCGCGCGCGCCGATGACATCCAGCAACCGTGCTGCATCGACCGAGAATTTCTTGCGCCGGATCGTTTCCAGCGGGCTGGCGATCCCGCGCAGTGTGTCCGATACCGCCAGACCGATGGTCTTGTCCCCAAGGTCAAGCCCGATCAGCGCGCCGTGACGGGGCAGGGCGGTGGCAAAGCCGGTGATGTCTGGCAGGATCACTCGGTGATCCCCGCCTGGCTTGCGGTACGGGCCAGCAGGGCCAGATCATTGGGGTTGGCGGCGAACACTTCGCGCGCTTCGGCATAGATTTCGGCGGCGCGCGCAACCTCGCCCAAGACACCCAGCGCACCGATCAGACGCGCCCAGTCGCTCGCCGGGCCGCCTTCGGTCGCCAGACGCTCGGACAGGCCATCGACCATGCCCCGGATCATGGCGTCGCGGTCCTCTGCCGACATATCCGCAGCGGCGGCAATATCGGCGGCACTTGGGCCGCGCTGTTGCGCGATGGGCGGCGGGGTGTAGCTGACACCGGCGGCGCGCGCGACGTCGACAATCTGCGCCCGTATCGGGGCGTCCCAGGGCGCGTCCGACGCCCCCTCAGACAGCAGGCTGCGCCACATCTGGAAAGCGCGATCAGGGCGCCCGACCTGGGCATGCAGCAATCCGGCGTAATAACGCGCGACCCCGTTTGAGGGGTCCATCTGCAGCGCCCGGATCACGACCTGTTCCGCCTCGGGCGAGACGATCCCGTCGGCGGCCAGGATCATCAGTCCTGCGTGTTCGGCAACATCACTGGCGGTGGCGGCGTTGCCTTTCAGGCGGACCACATTTGCCTGCGCGGCCGCAGCGGCGGCATAGCGGCCCAGCACGGCCTCGTTCTGGGCCAATAGCTGATGGCCCTGAAGATCGTCCTGATGATCCGCGACTGCGGCGCGCAGCTGCGTCATCAGGTCCAGGAACTTCGGGTCGGTGCCGGCAACCTCTCGAATTGGCGCCGCCGCTTCGGCGTCGGCTTGCGAGGGGCGGGCATTGTTCATCTGCTCGGCCAGGGCCAGGCGATCCTGCATCGAAAAATCCCGCGCGCCCGGCGCACCCAGCGTGGCGTAAAGCGCAAGTGCGCCACCGATCAGCGCCAGCGGCACCGCGACCGTCAGGACACGCAGCGATCCGACAGGCGCGCCTGTGGCAACGACCGCCTGCTGATGTGCGCGGTCCGCGTCCAGCAAGCGGCGCTGCACCTCGGTGCGCAGGCGCGCGGCCTCGCCCGCGTCAAGGGTGCCGCGGGCAAGGTCGCGATCCACCTCGGCCAGTTGGTCGCGGTAAATCCGCATGTCGGCGCTGTCGCCGGTGCTCTGCGCCGGGGGCTGCGCGCGCAGCGGAGCCAGCAAAACCCAGACAGCGGTTGCCGCGACGGCGGCGGCGATCAGCCAGAAAATCATCGGTTCACTTTCATTGCCGCCTCTATCTAGACGTTCGCGTGCGCAGCGCAACTCACGGTCTCGCGCGGTGGGCCTTGTCGGGGTGCATGCGCCGCACCCCGGTCTTTGCCGCATCGGCCTGCACCAATGTCGCAATTTGCCACCACTGCGACGTTCACACACTTCCAATTTCGCCGCGTCGCACGCACATTCGCGCCGTACCAGACCTGGGATTCGCCAATGCGCCGTTATTCCGCCTTTGCCATCGCCCGAGAGGCCATGCGCCACCATCAAGGGTGGGACCGCGCCTGGGCATCCCCCGAACCGCGCGACCGTTATGACGTGATCATCGTTGGCGCCGGCGGGCACGGCCTTGCCACCGCCTATTACCTTGGCAGGAATTTCGGCATCACCAATGTCGCGGTGCTGGAAAAAGGCTGGCTGGGCGGCGGCAATACCGGGCGGAACACGACGATCATCCGGTCGAACTATCTTCAGGATCCCTCGGCGGCGATCTATGAAAAGGCCCGCAGCCTATATGAAGGGCTAAGCCAGGACTTGAACATGAACGTCATGTTCAGCCCGCGCGGCGTGATGATGCTGGCCCAGACCGAACATGAGGTGCGCGGCTACGTCCGCACCGCCCACGCCAACGCCCTGCAAGGGGTCCAGACCGAATTCATCGGCCCCGCGCGCGTGAAAGAGCTGTGCCCGATCATGAACATCGACGGCCCGCGTTATCCGGTGCTGGGCGCGCTGTGGCAGGCGCGTGGCGGCACCGCGCGGCACGACGCCGTGGCCTGGGGCTATGCGCGGGCGTGCAGCGACATGGGCATGCACATCATCCAGAAGTGTGAGGTGACGGGGATCAGGACCGAGGGCGGCCAAGTCACAGGGGTCGAAACCTCACGCGGCCCCATCGGCTGTTCCAAGCTGGGCCTGGTCGCGGCGGGGCATTCCGGCGTGTTGGCCCAGATGGCCGGTTTCCGCCTGCCGCTGGAGTCGGTCGCCCTGCAAGCGCTGGTCAGCGAGCCGATCAAACCCTGCATGGACGTGGTGGTCATGGCCAACACGGTCCACGGTTATATGAGCCAGTCCGACAAAGGAGAGATGGTGATCGGCGGCGGCACCGACGGTTTCAACAACTACACCCAGCGCGGCAGCTTCCACCATATCGAGGAAACGGTGCGCGCCCTGGTCGAGACCTTCCCAATGATCGCCCGCCTGAAGATGCTGCGCCAATGGGGCGGGATCGTGGATGTGACGGGGGATCGCTCTCCCATCATCTCACCCACGCCGGTGGGCGGCGTCTTCGTCAACTGCGGCTGGGGCACGGGCGGCTTCAAGGCGATCCCGGGCGGCGGCTGGGCCACGGCCGAGATGATCGCCAACGGCGCGCCGGGGCCGCTGGCCGCCGAGTTCGGGTTGAACAGGTTCCGCGAGGGGCGGTTTATTGATGAGTCAGTCGCCGCGGGGGTGGCGCATTGATGGATTGGTCACCTTTGATTCCAACCGTCTTGGGCGGAGCCATTTCATTGGTGAGTTCAATAACTGTTATGGCAATTGCAACGTCACTTGAGCGAAAGCGGCGTATACGAGATGAAAGGACGCAATCTGCTCTCGCGGCGTATTCGGGTCTTCACAAGCTCACTGGCACGGCAAACCAAGTTATTAATCTCGCCAAGCACCTCGACAAAGAGTTTGAGAAATTTTCAACTAGCTCCGCCAAATTTGCTGAACCGTCATCGTTCGTGCGCACCGCAGTGGGCGCTCCATTCGCAATTTCTGATCTTACTCCAGAGGAGATGGTTTTCTTATCGAAAGGTGATGGCGAATTGATCGCGCGAATTGGTGAAGTCCAACATCGGGCAAAGAACAATGAGTACATTTTTCGCGAATATGGTCGCCTGCGCAGTGAGTTTGATGTGTTTCTGGCCGAAAATGCGGAAATTATCGAAAACAACCCAGATGGCTCGAAGGGCATCGAAATTTCTGGAATGGCGGGCAGAACCGCCGAAATGAAGCAGGCGCAACTCAACCAACTCCTCGCTGGCTTGATCGAGTCGATCGAAGAAGATCGAATATCTGTTGTTGATGTCGTGAAACGATTCATTGACGAAGCGAGGATTGAATTCGGTGATCTTTTTCCCGTAAAGCACTTTGAATTTAGGGATGTAAGCTAGTGTCCCTAAGTAATTATTCAGCGTTCGTGATACTTCTACGAACAACCAGACGAACCAAGGCATTACTGGCACGGGCCAACGGCCCGGGCCGCGCCCGACCCTCCCCCCGGGAGGGCGCATTCGCGCCCACCCAGGCTCGGGCGCTGCCCTCTTGTTGTGCGATGTTGCGCTGCGCCGTTCGGCACGCATTCGCGCCCAACCAGACTCGGGCGCGGGCCTCTGGTTGGCGCGCCACCTGTGATCGGATTCTATTGGCACTCGTTTCGCGGCCTGGTCTGCCGTCGGTTTGCGCCAGACGATACACGCCAATCTATGCCGTCCGTATTTCTTTCACCACGTTGGAACCTATGCCCAATGACATGCGTTCACCCCCCGAAGCGGCGCATCTGCCGCCTTTCTATCGGAGGGACACACGGCCCAAAAAAGCCGAAACACCGGGCTTGCCTTCATCGTCGGCGCATTTGTCGTTGTGGTGGCAATCCTCGCCCACTTCTACCTCGGCGGCGAAGCCCCCTACGACGCGGATACCGAGATCAAGCTGCCCGCCTCGGACGGTTGAACCAGAATACCATGGGCGTCATCAGTGCGGGCGGCATCGTCACCGGCAAAAGTGGTGTGCGCGTGATTGCTCCAGATCGGGAAGCATCCATGGCTGCAGCGCTTTCGTTTCAGGGACACCAGGCGAACCCGGTCTGCCAATAAAACTTGCGTCTTGCAGTTTTCTTGCATCGACTCATGTTGGGATCGTCGCCAGGGGGTGCAATGTCATTTCGTAACACAACACTCGCAATGCGGTTGGCACGCCAGCCAGTCGTCGAGCATCAATCGCCGTACTTGCAGCAAAGCCTGCTTGTGGCGCTCGACGCACTATGCCCCGACGATGTTCTATGTGTCGCAATCGGCACCAATACCGTGCTTCTCGAGAACTTCTCGGATGAACCGCGTCATCCGGAACACTGGCGCATCCTTTTGATCGAACAGGATCGGCACCGCGCCGAAGAAACCGCCGCCCTTCATGCGGGTGACCCGCGCCTTGATATTGTCGAGCCTGCGGTCGGCCTTGTCGGAGAGAAACCGGTTTGGGACATTCTGGTCGACCTTGAGCATCACCATGTTGACCTGTTTTACCTCGACGCGGTGACAAACAGCCTGCTGATGATGCACGGACTTGATTTGAACGCGCTGAACACCCGGCTTGTCGTTGCAACCGGTGGTGACGGCAAACCCGAAACGGATATTTTCATTGAGGAAATGTCAAATAGCGGGTTCGAGGTATTCAGCGTCGATGGCGACCTTATCTGTGTCAACCGTTCAAATTTTCCGACTCAGGTTTCGCTGATGCTGGGGCTTATGGGCTATCACAGCAAAAACCCCGTATTTCCAGCGGTGAATGAAAGCGTTGATGTAGAATTGGCGCCCGCCCGCCCGATTGAACATGGCCCGTTGGCAATACCTCGCTCGATGGCACATATCTGGGTCGGCGATCGCCCGGCGCCGGTCCATTGGATGCAAAGCTGGCGTGATCAGCATCCGGATTGGGAGTATCGGGTTTACGACAATGCGTTTCTGTCTGGTCGTCGCTGGCGCAACCAGGCACTGATCGCCGAATATTTCGCGCGCAGATTATTTCACGGCGTTTCTGACCTGATGCGGTATGAACTGCTGCTTGAGCGCGGTGGCGTCATCCCAGAAGCAGATTCGGTTTGCCTGAAACCGGTCGACGACCTGTTTCCGAAACCCACGTTATACTGTGTCTACGAGAACGAAGAACACAGACCTGGTTATATCAGCCCTTTCATCGCGGCAGCTCCGGGGCAGGCGATGCTGAAGGATATTCTCAAGGATCTGGAGATCCAGCAATCCGCGACGTCACTGCAGGCCCCATGGATTTCGACCGGCAATCGGTACATCGGGCAATTCGTCGCCGGGCGAGAAGACGAAGTTGTTATTTTCCCGTCGCACTACTTCAACCCGAATTTCAAAAGCCGCTTGCCCTATGACGGCGACGGTCCGGTCTATGCCGACCAGAAATGGGGCTCGACCTTGCGGCTCTATGGCAGCTACCCGGCCGACAAGGCTGCGCGGATTTTTGAGGAGGTTCTGGATGCCTTGTGAACCGGATCGTCAGACTTGTTTGGGGGTGGCCGCAATGGTCTGTGCGCTATGCTGTTGATAACATGCCCGAATTGCGGCGTCGCCGCCGAAGAGACCGAGCTTCACGCCGGTGGAGAGGCGCATATCACGCGCTTCGGCCCCGATGCGAGTGATGCGGATTTTGAGGATTACCTGTTCCGCCGCGAAAACCCGTTCGGCGTGCATTTCGAACGCTGGCAGCATGCCAATGGTTGCGGAAAATGGTTCCACGCCGCACGTTGCACGGCGACGCTCGAGGTGTTTGGCACCTATTGCGCGCAAACCACTGAACCGCCTGCGGAAATCCTGGAAACCGTTCGCACTAAGCGCCCTGGCTGGACCTGGAGGGATCTGGCATGAGCACCCGTCTTGCAACCGGCGGCCGGTTGATCGACCGCGCTAAGCCGCTGAATTTCACCTTCAATGGCAAGCGGATGACGGGCTATGCGGGGGACACGCTGGCCTCGGCTTTGCTGGCCAATGGGCAAATGTTGGTCGGGCGCAGTTTCAAATACCACCGGCCGCGCGGGATCATCGCACGCGGGGCGGAAGAATCCAATGCGCTGGCGAATTTCGGGTCCGGCGCGGCGTTTGAACCGAACCAGCGAATGACGACGACGCCGCTGACCGAGGGCGCGGTGATCGCCAGCCAGAACCACTGGCCCAGCCTAGAATTCGATGTTGGCGCGATCAACGCCCGGATGGCGCGGTTTCTGCCTGCCGGTTTCTATTACAAGACATTCAACTGGCCGCGCGCCTTCTGGAAACACGTGTACGAACCGGTGATCCGCCGGTCCGCCGGGCTGGGCAAAGCCCCGACCGAGCGTGACCCCGACCGGTACGAACATCTCTATGCCTTCTGCGATGTGCTGGTTGTTGGCGGTGGTATTGCCGGGCTGACAGCAGCGCTGGCGGCGGCAGAGGGCGGGCAGCGGGTCATATTGATCGAACAGATCGGCGCCTGGGGTGGCCGGGCCGTGGTTGACGGTGGCTCGATTGATGAGCTCGATGTGATGCAATGGGTTGAAAATACCCTGCAACAACTTGAAAAGATGCCGAATGTGACCATCCGAATGAACACCATGGGCGCAGGTGTTTATGATCACGGCTATGCGCTGGCCTATGAACAGACCCATGATGTCGACGCACCGCGCCACCGTCTGTGGCGGATCAGGGCCGCGAAGATCATCACGGCGACTGGTGCGGTCGAACGGCCATTGTCGTTTGTAAACAACGACTTGCCGGGTGTCATGCTTGCCAGCGCGGTTCGCGATTACATCGCCGATCATGGCGTCAGCGCCGGGGATCGCACCGTCGTGGTCACCAACAACGATGACGCCTATCGCACCGCGATTGCGCTGAAAGAGGTCGGGCTGGAGGTTCCGGCCATCCTGGATGCGCGGCCGGATCCGCAGGGGGAACTAATTGAAAAGGCACGCGAAATCGGCATCCGGGTTGAAGCCGGGCGCGGCGTGGCCGCGGCCATTGGCAAGGGCCGGGTGCAGGGCGTTCAGGTCTGCCTGCACGCCGGTGAAGGTGCGGTGCTGGAAACGATCCCGTGCGAAGCCGTGGCCATGTCGGGCGGCTGGTCCCCGGTGGTTCACCTGTGGAGCCATTGCGGTGGCAAGCTGCTGTGGGATGAGGATCACGCCCATTTCAGCCCCGATCCGACCCGCCCGCCGATCAGCCATGATGGCGAAGCCTTTGTTATTACAGCAGGAAGTGCAACTGGCGCGCTAGCGATGGACGCGGTGCTTTCGGATGCGCACAAGGCCGCTGGCGGTGGTGGCGCGGCGCCAAAGTCGGACGGCGTTGCCGAAGGCGCGATCCTGCCGGTCTGGGTGATGCCGCAAGGCGCGGGGATGGAGAAGCGCGCGAAAATGTTCCTCGATTTTCAGAACGACGTGAAAGTCAGCGATGTTCAGCTGGCCGCCCGAGAAGGGTATGAAAGTGTCGAGCATGCCAAGCGGTACACTACGCTAGGCATGGCAACGGATCAAGGTAAATTAAGCAATATCAACGGACTTGCGGTATTATCTGATGCGTTGCATCAGGAGATACCTGCAACCGGAACGACCACGTTCCGACCGCCCTATACGCCGATTTCGATGTCCAGCATCGCCGGTGAAGCAAAGGGCGATCTGTTCCAGCCGCTGCGCCGCACACCGATGCACGATTGGCACGCTGCGAACGGCGCGCTTTGGGAACCTGTCGGCCACTGGCGCAGGCCCTATGCCTTTGTTCGCGAAGGGGAAACCGTGGATCAGGCCGTCGCGCGCGAGGTGACGGCGACGCGGGGTTCGCTGGGCCTGCTCGATGCCTCGACCCTTGGCAAAATCATCGTCAAAGGGCCGGATGCGGGGAAGTTCCTCGACATGATGTATACCAACATGATGTCCAATCTGGCGGTCGGCAAATGCCGTTATGGGCTGATGTGCTCGGAAAACGGGTTCCTGATCGACGACGGCGTCGTGGCGCGGATGTCCGATGACACATGGCTGTGCCACACGACGACCGGCGGGGCCGAGCGTATCCACGGCCACATGGAAGAATGGCTTCAGACCGAGTGGTGGGACTGGAAAGTCTATACCGCCAACGTCACGGAACAATGGGCGCAGATCGGCGTTGTTGGCCCTAACGCACGCAAAGTGTTGGAGAAAATCGGCGGAATGGATGTCTCGGCCGAGGCGTTGCCGTTCATGGCCTGGGCCGAGGGAGAGCTGGCCGGGATCCCCGCGCGGGCCTTCCGCATCTCGTTTTCTGGCGAACTCAGCTACGAAATCGCCGTGCCCGCAAGCCAAGGGCGGGCGTTTTGGGATATGCTTCATGCAGCGGGTGAGGAATTCGGCGCAACACCTTATGGAACCGAAGCTTTACATATCATGCGGGCCGAGAAAGGGTTCATCATGATCGGGGATGAGACGGACGGCACGATCATCCCGCAGGATCTGGGCCTGAACTGGGCAATCTCGAAGAAAAAGGACGACTATTTGGGCAAGCGGGCGCAGGCGCGCCTGCATATGACCGATCCGAAGCGGTGGCAGTTGGTCGGACTGGAAACGCCCGATGGCTCGGTTCTGCCCGATGGGGCCTATGCGGTGGCTGAGGGGACCAATGCGAATGGGCAGCGTAATACGCAGGGGCGCGTGACCTCGACCTATCATTCGCCGACTCTGGGACGCGGAATTGCCATGGGTCTGGTTCTGAACGGACCGGACCGGATGGGCGAGGTGATCGATTTCCCCGGTACGGACGGGAAGTCGAACCCGGCAAAGATCGTCAGCCCGGTGTTCTATGACCCTGAGGGGGAGAAGCAGAGTGTCTGATGTGATGACTGCGCTAGGCGGCGCAAGCTTCGACGGTTACTGCAAAATATCAGAATCCAATCTGCGCGGCATGATCACCCTGCGCGGTGATTTCGCGTCGGCGGAATTCGCGGATGTCATCAATGCAGAAACCGGCATGGCCATACCGGACCAGCGCCGCATCACGCATGACGGCGCGCGATCCCTGGCGTGGATGTCGCCGGATGAACTGTTGTTTATGCTGCCCTACGACGCCGCCGCTGACGCCGCCGCGCAGCTGTCCGACGCGCTTACCAAACAGCATGCGATGGCCATCAACGTTTCGGACGCACGCGCATTGTTCCGGGTTGAAGGCGCGGCCTGTCGCGAGGTTCTGGCAAAATTGGCGCCGGTCGATCTGCACCCGGACGCCTTTGGCCCCGGCGACATCCGGCGCACGCGCCTGGCCCAGGTGGCGGGCGCTTTCTGGATGCCGGATGCGCATGGGTTTGAGGTTGTCTGCTTCCGCTCGGTCGCGCGCTACGTGTTTGATCTTCTGTCAGAATCGGCTCGACAAGGCGCGCAAACGGGATATCCTGCGGCTGTTTAGTCACGCAATTACAGTTTAGGGGATCTGATTTCATGAAATTTCGAACCGCATTTTTCGCAACGATTCTAAGTCTTTACGGCGTTTCGGCTTCGGCCGCGGTTTATGAATGTGACATTGATTCAAAGTCGCACAACTGGCTGCCGGTCAAGCTGTTCGTCTCGCACAAGGCGGGGTCGAATACGGCGACGGTGAGTGATCCAATCATCCATCACTTTTATGGCAAGCCAATTGGTGCGCGGGTTAAGCATGACAACGAAAAGCGGGTGACATTTGGCTGGACGGTCAAAGCAGTCAACAAGTCGCGACAACGCGCCAATATGGTGTATCGGGCGACCTATCTGAAGGGCTCGGGCAAGCTTAGCATCAATGCGCAGCCCAATGGCTATTCCAACAAGTTCTCGGCAAGCGGCACCTGCAAGGTTTCCTGACCTGAATTCGGCCCGGATTGCCGCAAGGCGCTGATCCGGGTCGATTGGGGTTGAGCGTCCTTGCCGGATGCGGCAGTTTGCGGGTAACGGAACGGCGGGCGGTGACGCGCGTTGTTCCGACACGTTCACACCTGAAAAGAGGCACCTGACATGGCATTCTCCCTTCCCGATCTTCCCTATGCGCACGACGCGCTGGCCGACAACGGCATGTCGAAGGAAACGCTGGAATACCACCACGACCTGCACCACAACGCCTATGTGACCAACGGCAACAAGGCGATTGAGGGAACCGAGTGGGAGGGGAAGACCCTCGAACAGATCATCACCGGCACCTATGACAAATCCGCCGTCGCGCAGAATGGAATCTTCAACAACATCAGCCAGTTGTGGAACCACAACCAGTTCTGGGAGATGATGGGTCCGGGCAAGTCGGCGATGCCGTCCGAATTGGAAGCCGCGCTCAAAGACAGCTTTGGTTCGGTTGATGACTTCAAGTCGCAATTCAGCGCGGCGGGCGCCGGGCAATTCGGCTCGGGCTGGTGCTGGCTGGTCAAGAACGCCGATGGCAGTCTGGCCGTGACCAAGACCGAAAACGGCGTGAACCCGCTGTGCTTTGGTCAGACGGCGCTGCTGGGCTGTGACGTTTGGGAGCATTCCTACTACATCGATTTCCGCAATGCGCGTCCGAAGTACCTGAGCAACTTCCTGGACAATCTGGTCAACTGGGAGAACGTCGCAAGCCGCATGTAAGGGCACCGCGCGTGACCCGACGGGGTTTTCTGAAAGGCCTGCTGGGAGTAATCTTGGCGGGCCTTTTTTCTGCGCTTTATGCGTTCTTCCTGGAACCGGCGCTGCGGTTTCGGGTGAAACGCTGGGCGCCGGATGTCCCCGGCTGGCCAAAGGGGCAGAAACTGTCGATTGCGATTGTCACCGACCTGCATATGGGCGGGCCTTGGATGACGCTGGCGCGGCTGGAAAAGATCGTTGCGCGCACCAACGCCATCGGCGCCGATCTGATCGTTGTGCTGGGCGATCTGGCGGCGGGCCATCATTTTGTTCAGGCCCCGGTGAAGGTGGCCGATACCGGGCGGGTGCTGGGCGGGCTGCAGGCGCGGCTGGGTGTCTTTGCCGTGCTAGGCAATCACGACTGGTGGGATGATTTGACGGCACAGCGGCGCGGCGCAGGGCCGGTGCTGGCGGGATTGGCGATGCAGGACAATGGCATTCCGGTGCTTGAAAATCAGGTCCTGAAACTGGGCGAGGGCGACGCCGCATTCTGGCTGGCCGGGCTGGGCGATCAGATTGCGTATCGGCGGCAAGGCCGCTGGGTTGGCGTCGACGACCTGCCCGGAACCATGGCGCAGATCCCCGACGATGGTGCGCCCGCCATCCTTTTGGCGCATGAGCCTGACATCTTCCCGAAGGTGCCCGACCGCATCGCCCTGACCCTGTCGGGTCACACGCACGGCGGGCAGTTTAACGTGTTCGGCTGGCGCCCTGTGGTGCCCAGCCGCTTTGGCGCTCGCTTTGCTTATGGCCCGGTGACCGAGGGGCGGCGCTGCATCGTGACCTCGGGCGGGTTGGGGTGCTCGATCATCCCGGTGCGCTTCGGCGTGGTGCCCGAGGTGACAGTGGTGGAGCTGGGCGCATGACCGATCCGGCGCGGGGCGTCCTGGCGATGATCGCGGCCTGTTCGGTCTGGGGCTGGTCGCAATCGCGTCGCTGATGATATCGGCCAACTGATTCCTGTTCATCCTGTCAACGCAGATATGGCAGATCACTGAAAGCAGTCTGGGCTATTACATCTTCCCGCTGGTGGCGGTGGTGCTGGGGCGGCTTGTCTTGGGTGAGCGGTTGGGTCGCGCGCAGTTAAGTGCCGTGGCGCTTGCCGCCATTGGGGTTGGCGTGCTGATCCTTGGCGTCGCCGTGGTGCCCTGGCTTAGCTTTTCGCTGGCGCTGACATTCGGCTTTTATGGGCTGATCAAAGGGCGGATGTCGGCCGGACCGGTTATTACCGTGACGGCCGAAGTTGTGTTGCTGGCACCATTGGCAATGATCTGGTTGTGGGGCGTCCATTCACAGGGCTGGAGCGGGCTGGTGGGGCGCAATGTCGGCGGCTTTGGATCCGACGTCTGGACCACCAGTCTGCTGATCCTGTCCGGTCCGATCACGGCCGGGCCGCTGATCCTGTTCAGCTATGCCACCCGGCGCATTCGTCTGGCGACGATCGGGATCGTGCAATACATCAATCCAACGTTACAGTTTTTCTGCGCCATCGTGGTGTTCGGCGAAGGGTTCAGCCGCGGCCAGGTGCTGGCCTTCGGGTTCATCTGGACCGCCTTGGCAATCTATTCGATTGCCGCGGTCCGGGCCGATCAGGTCGGGCGCAGGGCGGCGAGGGCGGCCTCGACCGTGGGGACCACGGTGACGTAGTCGCGGATATCGTTGCCTGCGAATCCTTGCGCGATCACGTGGTCGATCAACCCGACCAGCGGATCCCAATAGCCTTCGATATTCAGCAGCAGGATCGGTTTGGAGTGCAGGCCAAGCTGGCGCCAGGTCAGCACCTCGAAGAATTCATCCAGCGAACCGGCCCCGCCGGGCAGCACGATCACTGCATCGGCGTTCATGAACATGACCTTTTTGCGCTCGTGCATCGTTTCGGTCACGACAAAGGTGTTCAGGTCGCGCTTGCCGACCTCCATGTCGATCAGGTGGGTGGGGATCACGCCGAATGTGTCGCCGCCCGCAGCGCCTGCCGCGCGTGCAACGCGGCCCATCAGGCCGACGTCGCCTGCGCCATATACCAGCCGCATCCGGTTTTCGGCCAATGCGTGGCCAATGGCCTGGGCGGCGTCTGCATATGCCGGGGCGATGCCGTCGCGCGAACCGCAATAGACACAGACAGATGTGATCGGGGGCATGGTGGTCCTTTCCGGTTCAACGATGGCGGCGTGACTCTGAGGTCGAATTGGCTAGACTGGTTCAGCAATGGACCGGGAACCTGGCGGGGGCAAGGGCATGGCGCGTGCGACAGACAATTCCGGACCCGGCTGGCTGGCCGAGGGCGTTCTGATCGGGGTCATCGTGGTCTCGGTCGCGGCGGCGAACCTGCCGGTGTCGGGGCGTTTGGTGGTGCCGGCGCCTTCGGATACCGACGAAGCCAGCGGGCAACAGGCCGGGGTGGAGGCACAACCGACGGGCGGGCAAGTGGCGGCAACCGGGCAGCCACTGGCGGCACCTGAGGCGGCGGATGCGTCCACGACGCCCGCGGCTGATGCTGAGCCTGCGTCTGAACCAGAGGCAACCGATCAGGTCGCGGCAAGTCAAAAGGGGGCAGGGGGCGAAGGCCCGGCGCAGCCTGACACCCCCGACGGGAACGAAGTGGCTGTTCCAGAAACGGAAACGGCACCGACTTCGCCGCCGACACCCACGACGGCACCGACAACGATCACAACAGCCGAACCATCTGGGGCAGGGGCGGTTTCATCCGAAACTGCACCAGAAACTGCAACCGACACTACAACCGAATCCCTAACTGATGCAGCCATCGAAACCGTAACTGGTACAGCAATTGATTCAGCAACCGAAACGGAGGCCCTTTCTGCGGAGGAACCGGCGCAAGCGGCGGCAACGCCAGCGGTCAGCTCCATCGCAGCGCCACAGCCGCTGGCGTCGGAAGATGACACTGCCGAGGCCGGGGCCGTAGGAGGCGACATCATCGCCCTGGCAGTGCCCGAGGTGGCGGACAGACCGGGTGCAGAGGCCCCGTCGAACCCTGAGGCGACGATCGGCGCGCCGGTCGCGGTGCTGGCACCCGACACACCGGCCCCCCCCGAAACACCGGCCCCCGGTCCGTCCCCGGACGCGCCGCGCTTCGATCTTGTGCGCGTCGATGCCGATGGGACGGCGGTGCTGGCCGGGCGTGCGGTTCCCCGGGCGCTGATCTCGGTCCTGCTAGGCGGGAAGGCGGTGACAACGGCACGCGCGGGCGATGACGGGAAATTCGCCGCGCTGTTTCTGGTCTCTCCTAGTGTTGCTCCGCAACAGGTGGCGCTGGCGGCTGAGGGGGCGGATGGGGTGGTTCTGCGTGGGGCGGAAACCCTGATCATCGCGCCGTCGCCCGAGCTGCCGCCGTCGCCCGACGTGTCTGGCGGTGCCGATGCGGCGCAGTCCAATGAGGAACCGGCTGTTCCGACCGCGCGCGCCCCGGCCGCGCAGCCGCGCCTTCTGCTGGCGGACCCGGAAGGTATGCGCGTGGTGCAGCCCGGAACCGGGCGTCCGGCGGTGCAAACGGCGGTCAGTATTGACGCGATTGCATATGATGTTGAAGGAACGGTGGTTCTGTCCGGGCGCGGGTCCGGGACGATCCGGATCTATCTGGACAACCGCCCGGTTGAGACGGTTCCGGTTGCCGCCGATGGCCAGTGGCGCACGCCGCTGCCGGTGGTCGATACCGGAGTGTATCAGCTGCGCGTGGACGAGGTGGACGCCTCGGGCGCGGTCACTTCGCGCACGGTGACCCCGTTCCAGCGCGAAGACGCGGCGCGGATCGTGGCCTTGGCGGAAGAGCAAGAGGTCACCACGACCGGCCCGCGCCTGATTACGGTGCAGCCGGGATCGACCCTCTGGGGGATCGCGCGTGAGGAGTATGGTCGCGGTGTGCTGTTCGTTCGGGTTTTTGAGGCGAATAGGGGAGAGATCGCGGACCCGCATTGGATTTATCCCGGGCAGATTTTTTCGGTGCCGGAGGGGGATGAGTAGGCGGGGAATGCGTAGGAGCTAGATTGTTCTGATTTCGCCACCGTCGCCGCAATTACAACGCAAGCCGTGCGCTCGCCAGCACGGGGTTGGCGATCCAACCGTAGTGCGAGGCACTTGGATGGTTCAGCAATCCCGTCAACTAAGAAGAAGGCGCGACCCTCACCAAGTCGCCAACCCGCCCGGACGGGCTGGCGAGTGCACGGCGGCTGCGCCTTGACTCCGTGCACGAAGAGCACGTCCTTTCACCGTTAACGTTGCCTTGACCCACACACATCCGGATGGGCGCAGCAGCAATCTTCGGTCAGATAGTGGATCAGGCCGGACAGATTGTCATAATCGGCGCGGTAGATCACGTTGCGCGATTGCTTGGCCGAGGTGACAAGCCCCGCGTCCTCCATCGTGCTGAGGTGGAAGGACAGGGCCGAGGCGCTGCAGTTGGTTCGTTTTGCAAGGTCACCCGCGCTCAGCCCGTCAGCGCCTTGCGGGACCAGCAGCCGCAGGACCGCCAGCCGCGTTTCATGGGCAAGGGCGGCGAATGCGCGCAGGGCGGTAGACTCTTGCATCTTTCAACACCTCTTGAAATGTTGTAACTGCATGCTTTAGACAGCATTGACGACAAAATCAACCAACGTGAGCGTGCCCGGCAATGACAGACACGACGATGAATGACGCGCCCGCGGCCAGCGGCTGGACCACGGTGCGCCGGGTCGGCCCGTACCTGTGGCCGGACGATCACCCTTGGGTCAAGCGCCGGGTTGTGATCGCGCTGGTGGTGCTGTTTTTCGGGCGCCTGATCTCGGTCATCACGCCGTTTTATTACAAGGCGGCAGTTGATGCGCTGGCGGGGGACGGTGTCTCGGCGGCGTGGATGCTGGGGATGGGCGCGGTTGGCCTGACGGTGGCATATGGCGTCACCCGGCTGATGGCGGTCGGCTTTCAGCAGCTGCGCGATGTGCTGTTCGCGCCGGTGGGCCAGCGGGCGCTGCGCCAACTGGCGTTGGAGACCTTCACCCACATTCACCGCCTCTCGATGCGCTATCACATCTCCCGCAAGACCGGCGGCCTGTCCCGGATCATTGAACGCGGCGTCAAGGGCGTCGAATTCCTGCTGCGGTTCCTGTTGTTCTCGATCGGGCCGCTGGTGTTGGAGCTGTTGATGATCGGCGTCATCCTCGCCGTGGTTTTCGATATCTGGTATCTGGCCGTCGTCGCCGTCACCATCGGTCTGTACATCTGGTTCACCTTCGCCGTAACCGAATGGCGGGTGAAAATCCGCAAAGAGATGAACGATCAGGACACCGACGCGAACCAGAAGGCGATCGACAGTCTGCTGAACTTTGAAACCGTCAAGTATTTCGGGGCCGAGGCGCGCGAGGCAGAGCGTTATGACAGCTCGATGGAGCGGTACGTGGCAGCGGCGCTGAAAACCTCGTACAGCCTGGCGTTTCTGAACTTCGGGCAGGCGTTGCTGATCACTGCGGGGCTGGTCATCGTCATGGTGATGGCGGCGATTGGCGTGCAGAACGGGGTGCTGACGGTGGGCGATTTCGTCATGGTCAACGCCTATATGATCCAGATCACCATGCCGCTGAACTTCCTTGGCACGGTCTACCGCGAAATCCGTCAGGCGCTGGTCGATATGGGCGATATGTTCGGCCTGCTGGGGCAACCGGCCGAGGTTGTGGACGCGCCCGGCGCGAAGCCGTTGCAGGTGACGGGCGGAGAGGTTGTTCTGGACGATGTGTTGTTCGGCTATGACGCTGCGCGGCCCATCCTGAAAGGTGTCAGCATCACTGCGAAACCTGGGGAAACCGTGGCGATTGTCGGCCCCTCAGGTTCCGGCAAATCCACCATCGGGCGGCTGCTGTTCCGATTCTACGACGTCAGCGGCGGGGCGCTGAAGATCGACGGGCAGGATGTGCGTGACGTCACCCAGACCAGCCTGCACGCCCAGATCGGCGTGGTTCCGCAGGACACGGTGCTGTTCAACGATACGATCTATTACAACATCGCCTATGGCCGCCCCGAAGCTTCCCGTGCCGAGGTGGAAGAGGCGGCGAAGGCGGCCAAGATCCACGACTTCGTCTCCGGCCTGCCGGACGGGTATGAGACGACTGTGGGTGAGCGGGGTCTGAAGCTGTCGGGGGGTGAAAAACAGCGGGTTGGGATTGCGCGGACGATCCTCAAGAACCCGCCGATCCTGTTGCTGGATGAGGCCACCAGCGCGCTGGATTCCGAAACCGAGCAGGACATTCAGGACAGCTTGCAGGAAATGGGGCAGGGGCGCACAGTGTTGACGATTGCACACCGTCTGTCCACCGTTGCACATGCCGATCTGATCGTGGTGCTGGAAAACGGTGTGATTGCCGAACAGGGAACCCACGACAATCTGTTGGCGAAATCAGGGCGTTACGCAAGCCTTTGGCATCGTCAGCAATCCGAGGAAGACGCCGCCTGAAGCCGCACCAGGTGTGACCCGGCTCAGCAATTCCTTGCCGTCTTCACGATTTGGTGACGTGGGCTCTCTTGCCTGCCGCCACGGCGCGCGGGCAGGCTGAGCGCAGTCATTTACAGAATTGGAGGGACCCATGCGGCACGTAGTTTTGACGGTGGCGATGCTGGCGCTTGCAGCGCCTGTTCACGCGCAGGACGTCATGCGCAAGCTGACCAATGTGGCGGGCGACGTTTATCTGTTTCAGAACAACTTCCACAACTCGTTGATTGTGGCGACCAGCGAGGGGACGGTGCGGGTTGATCCGATCAACGCCGAAGCCTCGGCCTGGCTGGCCGACAATCTTGGGACCATAGATGCCGCGCCGGTCAGTCACCTGATTTATTCCCACAGCCATCTGGACCACGCCTCAGGCGGGGCGGTGCATGAGGGCGCGACCGTGATCGCCCATGAAAATGCGCCCGACCAGATTGACGGCGTTGCGCCGGATATCCGCGTCGGGGCAAACCACTCACTAGAGGTCGGCGGCAAGACCTTCGAACTGACGGCGCTGGGCCCGGGGCATGGCGAGGATATGCTCGCCGTCGTCGTGCGGCCGGAAAACGTCGCCTTTATCGTCGATGTCGCGGCCCCCAAGCGCCTGCCGTTCCGCAACCTGGGGGGCGCGAATATGGATGACTGGATCGGCCAGATCGAAGTGGCGCAGGGCCTGGAGTTCGAGATTTTCGCGCCCGGTCACGGGGCGGTTGGCACGGCTGCCGATCTGGACGGTGCGCTGTCTTACATGAACGACCTTCGCGCCGGTGTGCTGGAAGGGTTGCAGGCAGGCAAGTCGGTGGATGCGATCCAGGCTGACCTGACGCTGGATGCCTATGCCGACTGGAGCCAGTATGCCGACTGGCGCGGCCTGAATATCGAAGGCATGGCGCGTTATTTGCAGGACAGCGGCCTTGTGAACTGACAGGAGCGTGATTGCACGCGGCGCGTGAACGCCGTAGCCATCGGGGCGGTTGTCTGATCAGACAATCGCCCCGTTCCTTTGAAGGTGTCCGTAATGGCGAACTCGATGCTCCGCACCGCGTTGATTCTGGGCCTGCTGTCCGCAGTGGGTCCGTTTTCGATCGACATGTACCTGCCCGCGCTGCCGCTGATCGAGGCGGAGCTGAACACCAGCGTCGCCGGGGCGCAGGCAACGCTGACGGCGTTCTTTATCGCCTTCGGGCTGTCGCAGCTGGTCTATGGCCCCTGGGCGGATCAGGCCGGGCGGCGGGTGCCGTTGTTTTTCGGCATCGGGCTGTTTCTGGTGGCTTCGGTCGGCTGCGCACTGGCGCCGACAATTGGCTGGCTGACGCTGGCGCGGTTTGTTCAGGGGCTGGGGGCGGCCGTTGTCATGGTGGTGCCGCGCGCGGTGATCCGCGATCTGCATACCGGCACGCAGGCGACCCGGCTGATGGCGATGATCATGCTGGTGATCAGCGTCTCGCCCATGCTGGCGCCGCTGGCGGGCAGCGGGCTGATGCTGCTGGGCGGGTGGCGTTTGATCTTCTGGGTGATGGTGGTTGCAGCTGTTGCCAGTATCACGCTGAGCGCGGTCCTGTTGCCCGAAACCCTGCGGCCAGAAGACCGCGTGCCAGTCAACCTACGCTCGCTCAGGCGGGGCGCGGGGGTGTTGTTCCGCGATCCGGTGTTTATGGGGCTGACTTTCATCGGCGGCTTCGGGATGGCCAGCTTCTTCGTCTTCATCGCCACTGCGGCTTTTGTGTACACCGGTCAGTTCGGCCTGAGCCCGACGGGCTTCAGCCTGGCGTTTGCGATCAACGCCATCGGGTTTTTCGCAGCCTCGCAACTGGCGGCCCCGCTGGGGGAAAGGTTTGGGATGGTCCGGGTCATGGCGCTGGCGGTGCTGGGGTTTGCGCTGATTAGCTGTGCCTTGGCGGCGGTGGCATTGGCTGGCTATGCCAGCCTGGGCGTCGTTGTGGGCATGCTGTTTTTCGCCAATGGCAGCCTGGGTCTGGTGGTCCCGACCACCATGGTCATGGCGCTGGACCCGCATGGAGAGATTGCAGGCCTGGCGTCGTCACTGGGTGGCACCATGCAGATGCTGACGGGCGGGGTGATGATTGTTCTGGCGGGGCCGTTCTTTGACGGGACCGCGACGCCGATGGTGATAACGATCGCGCTCTGCTCGTTGGGGGCACTTGGGTTGGCGCGGTGGATCCTGCCGCGTTTGATGGTTGAGGCAGCTCCGGGCTGAGGCGGTGGCGGGGGGCTGTCTGCCCCCCGAATTCGGGCATTCAGGAATGCCCGAAACCCCCCGAGGATATTTTCGGGTCAATGATGGGGTCAGGGCGCGCCTGGGCTGAGGCTGGCGCGAAGCTCGGCCACCAGCGCGTCGCGATCGTTTTCGGCACGTTCCAGCAGGTCGGGTGGGGCGCCGTGGAGGATGTTTTCGCGGCCATTGGGCTGCGGGTCGTGGCGGGCGCTCCAGATGATCAGCTCGAGTATCACCGGGATCAGATCCGCGCCGCGCGCTGTCAGCCGGTAGGCGTGGCGCTTGCCGTCGGGGATGCGCGCGACGATGCTGGCGTCTTCCAGCCGGGTCAGGCGGTTGGACAGGATGTTGGTGGCGATCTTTTCGGATGATTTTGCGAATTCGCCATAGCGGGATTTGCCGCGAAACAGCATGTCGCGGATGATCAGAAGGCTCCAGCGGTCGCCGATGATATCAAGGGCGAAGGCCACCGGGCATTTGCCGCTGCCGGGAATGGTCATGGGGTTGTGATAGGGTGAATGCTTGCTTTTTGCAAGTAATTGACGTTCGCTTGCGTTATGCAAGTGAATCGACACCGGAGGCTGCCATGAACAAACCCCTGATCCTTGCCCTGACACTGATGATGTCCGGGCGCATGATGACGCTGGCGTTTATTCATCGCGCCGGGGGTGGCGGGCCGGGCGATCCCCCGGCGGTGTGGCTGATGCCATTGGTCGGGGACGCGGTTGTCGGGCTGACGGGGCTGGTGGTGGCCTGGCTGATTGCGGCGCGGCGCGGGCTTGGTGTCTGGGTCGCGGCGATTGTCTGGAACGCGGTGGCAATCTGGGATGCGCTGTCAGCCTGGCTGATCCATCTGACCGCGCCCTGGCCTGAGTTTTTCATGATCGAACTGATGGGCAGCGCGATGTTCTTTGTTGCCAGCGCAATGCATGCAACGCTGATCTGGCTGTTGCTGCGCCCCGGGGGCGCAGCGCCATTTTCTTGGCGGCGCGACCTATTCGGCTGGTTGAGCCGGGGTATCGGGCAGATCGGGGGGTTCATCCTCGGGCGTTTCGGACGCGGGCGGGGCCAGACGCTCGATTTCGTCAACCGCGATCCGGGGCGGCGGATAGACGGCATCGGTGTCCCAGACAATCTCGGGCGAGGAAATCTTGCGCGCCTGACGCTTCAGCGCCCAGTCACGTGCCGCATTGCTGGATTTGCCCAGGGACAGTTTCGCAAGGAACCGTGCAAGCCACAGCGCATAGGTCGAGACCCAGACCCTGAGCGCCAGCATCGAGGGTGTGAAGATCAGCGTCAGCACCGTGGCGATGCCAAGCCCGAAGACAACTGCCGTGGCCAGTTGCTTCCACCACAGCGCGGTGGGCGAATCGATGGAATAGCCGCCGCCGATGAAATCAAGGCTAAGGCCGAACATCATCGGGGCCAGCCCCGCCATCGTCGTGATCGTGGTCAGCAGCACGGGGCGGATGCGATCTTCGGCGGTGCGCACGATAGCCTCGATCCGTGGCATGTAGCGCGCGTATTCCTGATAGGTGTCGATTAGCACGATGTTGTTGTTCACCACGATCCCGGCCAGCGCGACAATCCCGGTGCCGGTCATGATGATCGAGAATGGTTGCTCCATCACCAGCATGCCAATCAGCACCCCGGTGGTCGACAGGACGACCGCCAACAGCACCAGCATGGCGTTGTAAAAGCTGTTGAACTGCGCCAGCAGGATGATGAACATCAGCCCCAGCGCACCCGCAAAGGCCTGCATCAGGAACGCGCCGCTTTCGGCCTGTTCTTCCTGATCGCCGGTCCATTCCCACTCCAATCCCGGCAAGGCACCGGATTCGAGCCATTCGGTCAGCACGCCGATGCGTTCGGTCGGGTTCATGGCGATGGTGGCCAGGTCACCCTGTTCCATCGCCGCAGTCAGATCCGAGCGGCTGACCGTGGGTTCCAGCGACCAGAGTTCATAGCGCTTGCCAGAGAATTCGAACACGTCGCCGCCTTCGCCGCTTGCGCCGTCTTCCAGCACCTTCGCGGTGCCCAGAACGGCGTCATCCGTGCCGGTCAGCTTAACCAGCCCCGGTGCGACATCCGCCTTGACGTCGAAGTACCGCAGTTGGTCGACCCGGTCGATCTGACCCAGCTTCGCCACCGGCTGCCGGGTGGTGAAATTGCTCAGCGGGATCAGCCCGTCGCGGGTGCGGATTTTTAGCGTGTCGAGGGTGGAAAGTACCCTGTCGCTTTCGGGCAGGCGGACGCGGATCTCGATCTCTTCGTCCGAGGATGGCACCCGCATTGTGTCCAGCAGGATGCCGCGGGTTACAAGTTGCACCATGCCGCCGACGGTTGCCACATCCGCCCCGAAGCGGCCTGCCTTTTCGACGTTAACGTCGATCTGCCAGTCGATGCCGGGCAGGGGGCGGGTGTCTTCGAGGTCGGTCAGGCCCGGCGTCTCCTCGAATTTCGCGCGCGCCTTGGCGGTGGCGGCCAGCAGCGCTTCCCAGTTGTCGCCTTTCAGGCGCAGGTGGACCGGTTTGCCCGAGGACGGGCCCTGGGCGAGGTTCAGGATCTGGGTGCGGATGCCGGGTATCGCGTCGAGACTTTTCTGGAGCCGTTCCAGCACCAGATCGCCGTCCAACTCTTCGAACGTCAGGTCGGTTGCGTCGGTGGCGGCATAGGCGGCGCGATCTTCCCAGGGGACAGTCTCGATCTGGACCTGTCCGATGGTGTCCAGCGGGATGATCGCGCCGCCGTTGTTGGAATTCAGCCCGCCTTCGCCTGCGAAGGCAAAGACGCTTTGGATGCCATCCGTCGCGCGGGCCACGTCTTCGGCCTGACGCACCAGCGCGTCTTTTTCCGACAGGCTGAGGTTGCCGCGGGCCAGGACATAGATGATTGCCTGTTCCGGTTCGCTTTCAACGAAGAATTCGACGCCGTTGTTGTTGGCCCCGAAGGTCTGGAAGGTGACCATGACAAAGCCGATGACCGCGCCAATACTGACCAGCGGCATGATCGGGTTGCCGGCGATGAATTTGATGATGTGACCGAAAAAGCGGCGGCGGCGACCGGCTTCGATGGCGGCTTCGCGCGGTATCGGCGTGGCGGACCCCATGATGACCGAGGCTGCGACCGCGCCGCCGAGGAACAGGACCGCTCCGGGCAGAATGGCGGCGAATCCTGGCAGCGGTGTGGTGCCGCCGAACAGATAGCCGGGGTTCAGGACCTGCATGGCGGCGATGAACAGGAAGAACAGCGCGACGGGAACAAGCGCCACGCGAACGTACCACGGCAAAAGGTGGCGCAGCATGTCAGAGGCGTTGCCGAACGACCGGCTGAGGCGGCCCGCGACGCCGCCCATAACCGGCAGATAGATCAGCGCCACCACCAGTGAGGCGGACAGCACGAAGATCAGCGTGACCGGCAGCATGCCCATGAATTGCCCCGGTATGCCCGGCCAGAACAGCATCGGCAGGAACGCGCATAGGGTTGTCGCAGTGGAACTGACGATGGGCCAGAACATCCGCTTGGCGGCCTCGACATAGGCGGCCATGGGGCCCGAGCCTTCGCGGATGCGCCGGTCCGCGTATTCGACCACAACGATGGCCCCGTCCACCAGCATGCCCACGGCAAGGATCAGGCCGAACATCACAATGTTCGAAATCGACACGCCCATGATCCCCAGAAGCACAAAACACAGCAGAAACGAGGTCGGGATCGCGAAGCCGACCAACAGGGCCGAACGGGTGCCAAGGGCAGCCAGCACCACCATCATCACCAGCGCCACCGCCGTCAGGACCGAGCCTTCAAGCTGGCTGACCATTGATCCGACGATGCGGCTTTGGTCGTTCGATGTGCCAACCTCGATCGCGTTCTGCAGTTCAGGTGGCCATGTCAGACGCTCGGCCTCGACCTCGGCCTTGACCAGTTCGGCGGTGCCGATCAGGTTGAAGCCTTTGCGTTTGACGACCTGCAGGGCGACCGTGGTTTCGCCGTTAAAGCGCGCGGTTCCGGCGCGGTCTTCGAACGTCAGGCGGATATCGGCGAGTTCGCCCAGCGTGACGACCGAGTCGCCGTTGACCTTGACGGGCAGGGAATAGATGTCGCGCTGATCGTCGAAGGAAGACGGGATCTTGACCGAGAATGCACCGCTGTCGCCCTCAACCTCGCCCGCCGCGATCAGCTGGTTGTTGTTGACCACGACGTTGATCAGCTCGGCTGCGGTGACGTCATAGGCCTCCAGCTTCAGGGGGTCGATGATAACCTCGACCATTTCATCCCGGTCGCCCGACAGACCGGCCTCCAGCACCGCGTCCAGGCCTTCCAGACGGTCTTGCATCTTCTTGGCAACCCTGAGAAGCGTGCGTTCGGGCACCGCGCCGGTTAGATTGACGATGATGATCGGGAATTCCGAGAAGTTGATCTCGGTAATGGTGTATTTGTCGGCGCCCACAGGGAATTCCGCTTCGACCGTGTTCATCCGGTCGCGGATGTCGGCGATGATCTTGGTCTTGTCCCAGCCGAATTCAAACTCCAGCGCGACCCCCGCATAGCTTTCCGAGGCTGTGGCGCTGATGGATTTCAGCCCGTCGAGGTCCGAAAGCTCGGTCTCCATCGGTTTGACCAGCAGCTTTTCGCTGTCTTCGGCGGAAATGCCGGGGAAGGGGACCGAGACGAAGATCGCCGGGATTTCGATGTCTGGCTCACCCTCCTTGGGCAGGTTGGCGTAGGCGAGGCCGCCTGCCAGCAGCGACAGCGCGATAAACGCCAGCACCATGCGCGCACGGCCCGCCGCCCAGTCGACGACGCCGATCATTGGGTCGCCTCCTCACGATAGGTCGGGTTGACGCGCACGCCTGCGACGACGAATTCCTGCCCGACGACGATGACATTCGCAGCCTCAGGCAGGCCCTGAACCCAGATGCCATCGGGCGTGTCGCGCAGCACGCTGACGGGTGCAAAGGTGACAAGGTCGTCTTCGCCGACAAGGCGCACACCCAGCGCGCCTTCATTGTCCAGCGTCAGCGCCGACTGGGGCAGAAAATGTGCGTTCGCGCCGTCGGACCCGATGGCGATTTCCACGGTTTGCCCGTCGCGGATCAACAGATCGTCATTGGCCACCAGAACCTCGACCCGGAAAGTGCGGGTGGTCGGGTCGGCGCTGCGCGACAGGAACGTCACTTCGCCGCGCACGTCGCGGCCTGTGGCCAGTCGCGCACCGGCGATGGCACCCACGGTGACCTTATCCACATCGGTTTCCGGCACGAACCCGACCAGCTTAATCGGATCCAGACGGATGACCGTTGCACACAGCCCACCGGGTTGCAGCAGGCTGCCAACCTCGGCCCCGTCGGATTCCAGCAAACCGCCGAAGGGGGCGCGGATGATCAGCTTGCCGATCTCGTTCCTGGCCGCTGCAACGCCTGCCTGCGCCGACTGAATGCCAGCTTCGGCCGCGTCGATGCCAGAGCGTGCGGCTTCGACCCCGGCGCGCGCCGATTCAACCCCGGCCCCGGTCGCGGCGACCCGCGTGTCCGAGGCGAACCCGCCTTCGGACAGACGGGTGGCGGCGTTGTCGTTGATCTCGGCCTCTTTCAGGCGGGCGGTGGCTTCGGCGACGCGGGCGCGGGCTTCGGGCAGGCGGCTCTGGGCCTCCTGCAGGCGGGCCGTGGCCTCGGCCAGAGCAATTTGGCGGGTGCCGGGGTCAAGGCGGCAAACCTCATCCCCCTGGGCAACCAACGCGCCTTTGCGCAGCGGATCGGATATGATCGTGCCCGAGGTTTCGGCCCGCAGATCGACCTGGCGGGCCGCTTCGGTGCGCCCGCGCACCAGAACCGCGCTGTCGACGTGACGGGCCAGTGATTTCATCGCGACAACGGAAACGCCCGGATCTGCGGCGGTGGTTTCAATTGCATCGCCGGTGTCCGCGCCGGAAACCGGTTCCTGGGCAATTCCATCCGACACGGCTGCCCCCAATGCGCCGGCATCCGTATCTCCGCGGGCATAGGACAACAGAGCCGAGCGTTCGAACACCAGCAGGTACAGGGCGGCGGCAACGACAATCGCGGTCAGTATCGGAAACAGGCGCATGGCGGCCTCGGTATCTATTTCAGGGTCAGTTACCGGTGCGAAACCGGCGCATTCTGGTCTTATGTGGGGCGGCAGGGTCCGCTGGTAAAGTCTATCTGAACCGTTTAGTTCAGTCTGCCGGGCGCGACAACTGTGAATGGCGCTTAAGGCCAGCGTCCAATATCGCGCACTTGGCAGTTGATCCCGTAGCGTCTAAGAGATGCGCAAGCCCAAACCGGGTCTCCGACATGGCAGGAACAACATGAGCAATACCGACAGTTTCATCGACGAAGTCAGTGAAGAAGTCCGCCGCGAACAGTTGTGGCGTCTGGTGCGCCGCTGGGGCTGGCTGCCGATCCTGCTGGTCGTGCTGCTGGTGGGCGGGGCCACTTATAACGAGATCCGCAAATCAAATGAACGGGCCGCGGCCGAAGCGTTGGGCGACGGGATCACCGCCGCCCTTGAAGGCGACATCGCCGATCGCGCCCAGGCGCTGGATGCCTTGTCGCCTGACGGGGCAGGCGCTGCGATTGTCGGGTTTCTGACCTCGGCTGGCGAGATTGACGGTGATAATCCTGACGCCGGTGTGGCGCGGCTTGCCGCGATCGAGGCGGATATGAACCTGCCCGAACACTACCGCCATCTGGCGACATTGAAGCGTATCATGGCGACCGCCGATACACTTGCCCCTGATGAGCGGATTGCCGCCCTTGGCCCGCTGACCGTTGTGGGGGCACCATATCGGCTGCTGGCACTGGAACAGACGGCCATCGCCCAGGTCGAAGCCGGAGATGCCGAATCGGCGATTTCGGGGCTGCGCGGCATCCTTGTCGACAGCGAGGCGACCGAGGGCTTGCGTCGTCGCGCCACTCAGTTGATTGTAGCGCTGGGCGCCGATCCGTCAGAGGCGGCAGCGACCGAGTAAGTTTGCAGCGCGCAGGCGCTGGTGTGAATTGGACGGAACGGGAATGACAGCAGTGGCAATGAAACGACTGAGCGCACTCGTATTTCTGGTGGCCCTGACGGGGTGTTTTGAACGCGACCTGATCCTACCCGGACAGAGGCAGGATGTGCGGTCGCTGCGCAGCGATGGCTTTGTTCCGGTTTCCGGGCCGACCGTGGGGCGTGCGGCGAACCAGTCGCTGCCGCTGGCGGTGGGGGCCCCGGCGGTGAACTCCAGCTGGACCCATCGCAGCGGCACGGCCAGCCATTCCCTTCAGCACCCGGCGCTGAACACGACCCTCCAGGTCTCCTGGAGCGCGTCAATCGGCAAGGGCAACAGCCGCAAGAACCAGATAACCGCGGACCCGGTGGTTGCAGGCGGGCGGATTTTCACGCTGGACAGCGAAAGCCGGGTGATGGCGCATTCGACCAGCGGCGCATCAATCTGGTCGCGCGATCTGGTGCCGCCGGGCGAAAAATCCGGCGATGCCTCGGGCGGCGGAATTGCCGTGGGCGGGGCGCGGGTCTTTGTGACAACCGGTTTCGGTCGGCTTGCCGCGCTCGACATGGTCAGCGGCGGGGTGATCTGGCAGCAGGATCTCGAAAGCGCAGTGGCCGCCGCGCCGACGGTGGTTGGCGATCTGGTCTATGTGGTTTCACGCGACGGACGCGCCTGGGCGCTGAGCACCAACAGCGGCCGCATCCGCTGGCAGTTGCAGGGAACGCCTTCGCTGTCAGGGTCGGTCGGCGGGGCGGCACCTGCGGTCAATGACCGGGTCGCGATCTTCCCATTCTCATCGGGTCAGATGATCGCAGCGTCGCGCCAGGGCGGTTCGCGGCTGTGGTCGGGGCAGGTGTCCGGCGGGCGGCTTGGGCGCGGCTACACCGAGGTGACGGATATCTCCGGTGATCCCGTGATTGTCGGCGATACGGTCTATGCGGCCAATTATACCGGCAAAGCGAAGGCATTCTCGCTCAGCTCGGGCGAGGAAAAGTGGATCGCCAACGAAGGTGCGGTCAGCCCGATGTGGGTCGCTGGAGGCTCGGTCTTTCTGATGTCGGACCAGAACGAGTTGGTGCGGCTGGATGCAAGCAACGGGCGGCGCATCTGGGGCACGAAACTGCCGCTGTTCGTGAAATCGAAAATCAAGAAGCGCAAGAAGATCTTTGCCCACTATGGCCCGGTACTGGCCGGCGGTCGGCTGATCCTGGCCTCAAGCGACGGGTTGATCCGGTCGTTCAACCCCGAAAACGGTGCGCAGGTGGCAAGTTTTGCCCTGTCCGGCGGCGCGGCCTCGAACCCGGTTGTGGCCGGGCGGACGCTGTATGTGGTGACGGCCAAGGGCAAACTGGTCGCCTATCGTTAAGCGGATCGGGTGCGGGCGGTGATGGTGAGGCCGTGCCTCCGGCACTGAGTGTGGCGGGTGGCGGTGGTGTCCTGTTGGGGCTGCTCCTGGAAGATTGCTGAGAATAAGGGGGCGCCGGTTTTTAGGGGCGCGTCCCATCCAAGGCCTTTTCGTGCGCGGCCAAGGGGTGTAAGGGCGGGCTTTCGTTAATCGGAGCATGGTGCGTTGAGCTTTACCCTTGCCATTGTCGGGCGCCCCAATGTGGGCAAATCGACGCTGTTCAACCGGCTGGTCGGCAAGAAGCTGGCGCTGGTTGATGATCAGCCGGGCGTGACCCGCGACCTGCGTGAAGGTGCGGCGCGGCTGGGCGATCTGCGGTTCACGGTGATCGATTCCGCCGGGCTGGAAGACGCCAATGATGACAGTCTGCAGGGGCGGATGCGGCGATTGACCGAACGCGCGGTCGAGATGGCCGATGTCTGCCTGTTTCTGATTGACGCGCGGGTCGGGGTGACGCCGACGGACGAAGTGTTCGCCGATATCCTGCGCAAAAAGAACGCTCATGTCATATTGGCCGCCAACAAGGCCGAGGGGCGCGCGGCTGAGGCGGGGTTGATCGGGGCGTGGAGCCTTGGGCTGGGCGAACCGCTGGCGCTGAGCGCGGAACATGGCGAGGGGATGAGCGAGCTGTTGGCGATGCTGACGCCGCTGGCGGATGAATTCGCCGAACGCGCGGCGGCCGATGCGCCCGATGTGGATGTCTCGGTCGAAGACGGCGAGTTTGACGAAGACGCAGGCTATGACACCTCCAAGCCGATGCAGGTCGCCATTCTGGGCCGTCCGAACGCGGGCAAATCCACGCTGGTGAACCAGTTTCTGGGCGAGGAGCGATTGCTGACCGGGCCGGAGGCGGGGATCACGCGGGATGCGATTTCGGTGACGCTCGACTGGGACGGGCGGGCGATCCGGATGTTTGACACTGCCGGGGTCAGGAAAAAGGCGAAGGTTCAGGAAAAGCTGGAAAAGCTGAGCGTTTCTGACGGGTTGCGCGCGGTGAAGTTTGCTGAAGTGGTGGTTATCCTGCTGGATGCGGCGATCCCGTTTGAGCAGCAGGATTTGCGGCTGGCCGATCTGGCAGAGCGTGAGGGCCGCGCGGTCGTCGTGGCGGTCAATAAATGGGATATCGAGGACGACAAACAGGCCAAGCTGAAAGACCTGCGTGAGGCGTTCGAGCGGTTGTTGCCGCAGCTGCGCGGTGCGCCGCTGGTCACCGTTTCGGCCAAGACGGGGCGCGGGCTGGACCGGCTGCGGGCGGCTGTGATCAAGGCGCATGAGGTCTGGAACCGACGAGTTTCGACATCCGTGCTGAACCGCTGGCTGGGCGATATGGTTGCGGCGCATCCCCCACCGGCCCCCGGCGGGCGACGGATCAAGCTGCGCTATATGACGCAAGTGAAAACGCGGCCTCCGGGGTTTGTGGTGATGTGTTCGCTGCCCGAAAAACTACCGGCGAGCTATACCCGGTATCTGGTTAACGGGCTGCGCGAGGATTTCGACATGCCGGGCACGCCGATCCGCCTGACCATGCGGTCGCAGGCGGAAGATAATCCATACAAGAACCGCAAGAAGTCCACGCCGTCGCGGCTGCGGAAGCATTTGGGCCAGGGGCGGGCGGACGACTGAGGGCTGGCCCCCAGACGTGAGATACCTTGTGGCCAGCCCCCAATCCCCCGCGATATTTTTGCCGAGAAGAATTTGGGGTATTATATTACCTAAATATTAAGACATTGAATTGGAACGGTAATTTCTGCCTGACGGCCATTGACGTGCCCGCAAATTCCCTTACAACCCGCCCATCCGAGATTTCCCTGATAGGGCAGAGAGAACATGAGCACTTTCACCGCTACTCCGGCGGATATCGAGAAAAGCTGGATCCTGATCGACGCTGAGGGCGTTGTTCTGGGCCGCCTTGCCTCGATCATCGCCATGCGCTTGCGCGGCAAGCACAAGGCGTCGTTTACGCCGCATATGGACATGGGCGACAATGTCATCGTCATCAACGCCGACAAGGTGCAGATGACCGGTAACAAGCGCGCCGAGAAGACATACTACCGCCACACCGGGCATCCCGGTGGCATCAAATCGACCACGGCTGAGAAGATTCTCGAGGGCAAGTTCCCCGAGCGCGTGTTGACCCTGGCCGTCAAGCGCATGCTTCCGGGCAACAAGTTGAGCCGCCAGCTGATGACCAACCTGCGCGTCTATGCAGGGGCCGAGCATCCGCACGAAGCGCAAGAGCCCACCGTTCTGGACGTGAAATCCATGAACCCTAAAAACACGCGGGATTCCTGAACATGGCTGATGAAATCAAATCACTCGACGCACTGCGCGACGCTGTTGGCGGCGACGCGGCGGCCACGGACGCACCTGCGGCTGAAGCCCCTGCCGCGCCGGTTGAACAATCGACCCCTGCGATCCACCGCGAACCGGTGCGTGACGAATTGGGCCGCTCTTACGCCACGGGCAAGCGGAAGGACGCGGTTGCCCGTGTCTGGATCAAGCCTGGGTCCGGCAAGGTTGTCGTGAATGGCAAGGAGATGCCGGTCTATTTCGCGCGCCCCGTGTTGCAGATGATCCTGCGTCAGCCGTTTCAGGTGGCCGGTGTTGACGGTCAGTTCGACGTGATGGCGACGGTTGCCGGTGGTGGCCTTTCGGGGCAGGCCGGTGCGGTGAAGCACGGGATTTCGAAAGCGCTGCAGCTTTATGATCCCAGCCTGCGCCCGGCGCTCAAGGCCGCGGGCTTCCTGACCCGTGACAGCCGCGTGGTGGAACGTAAGAAGTTCGGTAAGGCCAAGGCCCGTAAGAGCTTCCAGTTCTCCAAGCGTTAAGGCTTTCGCGACTTCGACATTGCAAAGGGGTGCCTTGGGGCACCCCTTTCTCTTTGCGGCCCACCGCAAGATACGACTTGCCGAAGGGGTCAGGTCTTTTATTCTGTGGGTGCCGGACACGGGGAGGGACCGCAGATCGCCACCGGGCAGGATGAAGCGCGACGCGGGCTGCTGCTGGTCAGCCCACCGGCGATCTATGCGCTGCTGATGCTGGCCGCACCGATGGCTGCGGTGCTGCTGTTTTCATTCTGGAGCCAGGATTTCCTGACGATTGATCGGTCGTTCACGACGAAGAATTACGTCGAGGCGTTCAGTGATCCGCTGTACCGCGCGCTGCTGATCCGTTCGATTGCCATCGCCTTATCCGTCACAGTTGTGACTGTGGCGCTGGCTTATCCCGTGGCCTATTTCGTCAGCTTTCACGTGCATCCCAGCCGCAAGAGCCTGTGGATTTTCCTGATCACAATTCCGTTCTGGACCAGCTATCTGATCCGGGTATTCCTGTGGAAGGTCATCCTGGGGTTTAACGGGGTTATCAACTCGACACTCCTTGCGACCGGGTTAATCGACTCACCACTTCAGGAAATATCCTACAGCTCCTATGCGGTCGTACTTACACTGGCCCACGCCTTCGCGCCCTTCGCGATCCTGCCGATCTTTGTCGCACTCGAACGCATTGACCGCTCTCTTCTGGAAGCTTCGCAAGATCTTGGCGAGAGCAAATTCCGCACCTTCCTGCGCGTGACGCTGCCACTGAGCGTTCCGGGGTTGGTCGCCGCCGTTCTGATCGTGTTCATCCCGACCATCGGCGACTACGTGACGCCTCGTCTTGTGGGCGGACCGAACGGGTTGATGATCGCCAACATGATCCAGACGCAATTCCTCAAGCTGAACAACGCCCCGTTGGGGGCCGCTCTGGCCGTCGTGGCGATGGCGAGCGTCACGGCGATCTCGCTGCTGTTCATCTGGGTGAACCGCCGCAACCTGAGGGCGCGGCGATGAGGGGCGGGGGCTTGCGCGTCTATGCGCTGATCTATTTGCTGTTCCTCTATGCGCCGATCATTCTGCTGCCGCTGTTCGCCTTCAACTCTTCAACCATCATCGCCTTCCCTCTGGAGGGATTCACCACCCAGTGGTTCGCCGAACTGACCGAGGTTGAGGCGTTGCACGCCGCCCTGAAAAACTCGTTGTTTGTGGCGATCATCACGGCGGTCTTCGCGACCTGTCTGGGGATGTTTGCCGCCCGCGCCGGGGTCATGCACCGGTTTCCGGGCAAGGGGCCGATCATGGGGTTGATCATGCTGCCGCTGGTCCTGCCCGAGGTGATCGTCGCCGTCTCGCTTCTGGTGGTGGCGATCAACGTGCTGGGGATCGGGCTGTCGCTGTGGACGATCATCGCGGCACATACGCTGATCTGCATGCCGTTTTCCATCGCGATCCTGAACTCGTCGTTTCAGAACCTCGATGCCTCGTTAGAGGAGGCCGCGATTGACTTGGGAGAGACGCGCTGGTCCTCTTTCCGGCTGGTCACCCTGCCGCTGATCGCGCCGGGGATCATCGCCTCGCTTCTGATCGCCTTCACCATCAGTCTGGATGAATTCATCATCGCCTTCTTCCTGACCGGAGGGGAGCCGACATTGCCGGTCTACATCTGGGGATTGCTGCGCTTTCCGGCGCGCATTCCGGTGGTCATGGCGCTGGGGACGCTGCTGGTGCTTGCCTCGATCCTGCTTTTGACCATTGCCGAGATTTACCGCCGCCGGGGCGTGCGCCGCGCTGGCCAAAACGACAGCGGAGGGTTCCTGTGAGCGGACCGATCATTTCCCTGACCGGGGTGACCAAGCACTATGGGGCGTTTCAGGCCCTGCAGCCCACCGATCTGGATATCGAAGCGGGAGAGTTCTTTTCGCTGCTGGGGCCATCTGGTTGCGGCAAGACCACGCTGCTGCGCACCATTGCGGGCTTTGAGACGCCTTCGGGCGGGGCGGTGCAGATCGACGGGGCGGGTATGGCCGGGGTGCCGCCGAACCGGCGCCCGACGAACATGGTATTCCAAAGCTACGCCATTTTCCCGCATCTGAGCGTGGCCGAAAACGTCGGCTTTGGCCTGCGCCGGTCGACGGACACGAAGGCCCAGAAAGCCGCAGCCGTGGAAGAGGCGCTGGCCATGGTCGGGCTGGACGGCTACGGCCCGCGCCCGACCCACGCGATGAGCGGTGGTCAACGTCAACGCGTCGCACTGGCCCGCGCTCTGATCCTGAAACCCAAGGTGCTGCTGCTGGACGAACCGCTGAGCGCGCTGGACAAGAAGCTGCGCGAACAGATGCAGGGCGAATTGCGGCGTCTTCAGCGCCAGGTCGGGATCACCTTCATTCTTGTCACCCACGATCAGGAAGAAGCGCTGATCATGTCCGACCGGATCGCGGTGATGTTCGAAGGACGGATCGCGCAACTGGCCACGCCCGAGGTGCTGTACCGCCAGCCAAACACCCGGCAGGTGGCGGATTTCATCGGCGTGATGAATTTCCTGCCCGCCCAGGTTCGCGGTGGCCAGGCCGAGATTGCCGGTCTGGGCCGGGTCGATCTGAACGATCAGGACGACGGCGCCGTCGTGGTCGGGCTGCGGCCCGAAACGTTGCAGGTGCTTTATGATGACGCAGACGCACCTGGCCGGGTATCTGAAGGTGACGTGGTCGAAGTGACCTATTACGGCGACATGACCTATTACGATGTGCGTTTTGACGGCGCGGAAACGCCGGTCACGATCTCAATGAAAAACCTTGCCGGGCGCACGGTTCTGGACCGAGGCGCACGGGCGCGAGTTGGCTGGGACCCGCGCGCGCTGGTGGTGTTCAGGGATTGAGGGCGGAGCTGGAGGGGCCAGCCCCTCCAGACCTCCCCGGGATATTTTTGGGTCAATGATGGGGTTGGGGGAGTGTTTGGCGTGCGTGCGGCACTTCAGTTATCCGGTTTGATCAGCCCCAGACCACGCAGGTAAATCCCGATGCCGGTTTCCAGCAGATCCTCGGGCTGGAACGGGCTTTTGGTGCCGGGGGCGCCGCGGGCGAACAGCTCGACGACTCCGTGGCTCAGCGCCCAGATATGGGCCGAGAACATTTGTGGCGGCGGGCGCTTTTCCGGGGGGATGTGTTTGCTGAGGTCGGTGGCGGCCTTTTCCAGCACGCCGAGCGCGCGGTTCGCGACGGCGGCCAGTTCGGGTGAGCGGTTGATCGAAATCCCGCTTTCAAACATCGCGACGTAGTGGCCGGGGTATTTGCGTGCAAAGGCCAGATAGGCGCGGCCCGTCGCCTCGAACGCGGCCAGGGCCGAGGGCTGGCCGCCCGCATAGGCGTATTCCATCAGGTCGCCGAACACCTCGTACCCTTCGCGTGCGGCTTCGGCGATCAGATCATCGCGCCCCTCAAAATGGCGATAGACGGCCGCCGGGGTCACGCCCGCCTGTTTTGCAGCCTCGGACAGGGTAAAGCCTGTCGGGCCTTTCGCCTCGATCAGTTGCAGCGCGCCTTCGACCAGCGCCGCCTTAAGGTTGCCGTGATGATAGCCCCGTTTAGGCATGCCAGATGTCCGGACCCGCCGCGATACCCGGATCGGCCTGGCCGACATCGGACTGATGCGCATAATCGACACGGTTCAGCACATGACGGATCGCGGCCAGCCGGGCGCGTTTCTTGTCGTCAGAGCGCACCACCGTCCAGGGTGCATCCGCTGTGTGGCTGGCCTCGAATGTTTCGGCAATCGCGTCGGTATAGGCATCCCATCTGGACAATCCCTTGACGTCGATACTGCTGAGTTTCCATTGCTTCAGCGGATCTTTTTCGCGGGCAAGGAAGCGGCGCAATTGTTCGCCCCGGCTGACGTTCAGCCAGAATTTGACCAGTGTGATCCCATCGTTGATCAACATCCGCTCAAAATCGGGCACCTGTTGGAAGAACCGCCTGCGTTGATCGTCGGTGCAGAAACCGAAGACCTTTTCGACCACACCGCGATTGTACCAGCTGCGGTCGAACAGAACGATTTCACCGTCGGTTGGCAACTGGCGGATGTAGCGCTGAAAATACCACTCTCCCATTTCGCGGTCGCTGGGTTTGGACAGGGCCACGGTGCGCACGATGCGCGGGTTCAGGTTTTCGCGAAACCGCTTGATCGTGCCGCCCTTGCCGGCGGCGTCGCGCCCCTCGAACACCACGACCATGCGTTTTCCAGTCTGGTGCACATCGGCTTGCAGGCGAACAAGCTCGTGCTGGAGCGTCGCCATATCCGCCTCATACGCCTTGCGCTTCATGCGTGTGGGATACGGGAATTCTGCGGCGAGTATGTCGGCCTTGCCGGCCTTGGCGATCTGCCTGCGCAGGGCTGGCGGAGCCTCGGTTTCATAAAACTTGCTGATGGCGCCATCAAAGGGCAGGGGCATGGCGGGTGATCCCGAATTGTTTATTCGTTTAACATCTAAGCATTGCGCGGGATCAGCGCAAACCCGCACGTGTCGCGGCGCGGTGGATTGCGGCAATGACGGTTTCCGGGTTGGCATGATGCGGCATGTGGCCCACACCGTCCGGCACGGTCAGATTGGCGCTGGCGACGCGGGCAGCCATCGCTTCTGCGTGGATGTCGCGATAAACGATGGTGTCGGCGCTGCCGTGGATGACCTCGATCGGCAAGGTCAGGTCCGGATAGCGCGGCGTCATGGCGCGGACATGGGCCAGCAACGCTTTGACCTGCTGGGCATTGGCGCGCTGACTGGCCGCACGGATTGTCAGTTCGGGCCCGAAATAGGCGCGATACCCCGCCGGCACCGGATTGGGCGCAAAGACATTGGCCAGCCCCTGCTGGATCAGCTTCTCGGTCGCGAAGGCGCTGACCAGAGGCGGCAGGATCACCCCGCCGATGGCCGATCCATTGACGTCATAGGTCCAGTCCAGCCCGGTGTCCCAGGGGTGGCTGACCCCGGCGAGGGTTACCAGCGCCGCCGGATCATGGTTCAGCGCCCAGGCCATCGCCACCGCCCCGCCAAAGGAATGGCCAACAATGATCGGGTTTTTGACGCCCAGTTGCAGGCCCGCTTCGTGCAGCATGGCGGCCTGAGCCTCGGGGCCTTCGCCGCGCGCGGCCAGCCCGCCGTAACCGCGCAGCCGGTCGGTGTAGCCATGCCCGGGCCGGTCGAAGGCAATGACGCGATAGTCGTCGGCCAGCCGGTTCAGCAGATCAAAGGAAAAATCGCGCAGGTTGCCGCCCGCGCCATGAATCAGGATCAGATCGGGGCCGCTGCCGCGCACGACGGCGTGCACGCGCTCTCCTCCCGCCAGGGTCACAAACTGACCCACCGGCGGGAAACCGGCCAGATTTCCCGCCTCTCGCGCATCGGCGCGCCGGTCGGTCCAGATGGCGGCAACTGCGATCAGCAGCGCCAGGATGCCAAGGCTAAGCGCCAATCTTCGCCAGATCGAACGGTGTGGTCTGATAGATGTCATTGATCCAGTTCCCGTACAAAAGATGCCCATGCCCGCGCCAGCGGTTCAGCGGCGGCTGTTTTGGATCATCTAGGGGATAATAGTTACAAGGCACGTTGATCGGTGTGCCCGCGTCCACATCGCGGTCGTATTCTTCCTTCAGCGTTCCACTGTCATATTCGAAATGGTTGAAAATATAGAGGGCGCGCTTGTCCGCATCCTGCACAAGGCACGGCCCCACCTGGTCCGAGGTCATCAGCGTCGTCAGCCCGGCCGCGTCCAGCTCAGCCCGGCGCATCTCGGTCCAGCGGCTGACCGGGATCACGCAGTCATCGGAAAAGCCGCGCAGATAGGGGCTGTCGGGGACCACGACGTCGTGGCGGAAACAGCCGAAGGCCTTGGCATCCAGCATGTGCTTTTTGACGCGGTGGAAGTGCCACGCCATCGCCATCCCTCCCCAGCAGACGCCAAAGGTGGAATGCACGTTGGTCTGGGTCCAGTCCATGACGCGGCGCAGCTCGTCCCAATAGGTGACTTCTTCAAACGGCAGATGTTCGATCGGCGCGCCGGTGATGATCAACCCGTCGAAATACTCGCCCTGAACCTCTTCAAAGGGGCGATAGAAGGCGTCCATATGCTCGCTGGCGGTGTTGCGGGTTACATGCTCGCTCATCCGGATCAGGGTCAGTTCGATCTGCAACGGCGTCGCGCCGATCAGGCGGGCGAACTGCGTCTCGGTCTGGATTTTCTTCGGCATCAGGTTGAGGAGGCCAATGCGAAGCGGCCGGATATCCTGCCGCGCCGCCGCACTGTCGGACATGACCATGACGCCTTCGTGGCTGAGCACGTCAAAGGCAGGCAGGTCCGAAGGCAGTTTGATGGGCATGGGATATTCCGGTTGGGTCAGAAGGGGTGAGATAGGGCAGAGGGGGTCAGCCCTCAAGTGCCCGCATCATTAGCGCATCAAAATCCGCGGCGTCGCGCACCTGTGCGATGTCGCTGGCGGCCACGGTCACACCCCAGTTCTTGGCAATCGCACCATAGCGTGGCTGGCGGTGGGCCATGGCGCGGGCATAGGTCCAGCGGATGAAGGCGTCCGGGTCGATGGCGTCTTCGGGCTGACCGGATTCGGCCAGATAGGCCGCCCAGCACTGGTCGAGGAAATCGGGCGCATAGCACATTGGTTTGGGCGCACGATCAAAGCGGCGGATCAGCTCTTCTGTGTGCGCCTCGCTGCCCTCGATCCAGACCGGAAGCAGATGTTGGCTTAGCGTTGAAAGGATCGGGTCTGACGGGTCGAGGGGGTCCACAACTTCACAGAATGATCCCGAACTGTCGCAGACAAAATTGTCATAACCATACAAGGCCTTGGCCCGCGCGATGAAATGGCCGGTATCCAGCAGCGCGGATTGCTCAGCCTCGGCATGCAGGGCCTGCCGTCGCCGGTATTCCTCAATCGGCACACCGCCTTTGCCCGGATCGCCCGGCTTGCCCATATAGCTGGACAGCGGCGCGAGGTTATCGAACGTGATGTTGCTGGCGATATAGATGCTGTCGGTGCGCAAAAGCTGGGCCAGGAACGGCACCTTCATCGCCTCGGCCTTGGCATTGTCGGCAATATGCTCGCCCAGATACCGCGTGCCGATGCGGTAATCGACGCTATAGTGAAACCAGTCACCCGTGGCGCGCAACAGGTCCGAGACATGGGTTTTCCCAAGCCCCGACATGCCGAACAACAGCACGCGTTTGGCCGGCGCGTCGGCCCAGTCTTTGGCAGAGGTATAAAGCATTGGCGGGCCCTTGCGCGTTGGTCGCGCCTTCATAGCTCAGGTCGCGTGCCGATGAAAACGGGCTTGGCGGTACAATCGGTATGGCAGTTGGCGGACTGGCACGGGCCTACGCTGGTGAATTGTCATCAAATGGCGGCGCTGGCCGCGCGGATCTGCGCGACAGGAACGCTTCTGCCGGCGTCCCGGCAAGCGTCGGGGGCAGCGCATTTTCCCGATACCGCCGGGACGCGAAACCCCTTAGACACCCCCCATGCCCCGCAACTTCCCAACCCTGCCGAGCTTGCTTGACCACGGCGCAGATACGCTGATCGACGTGCGATCCCCGGCCGAGTTTGCCGAAGATCACATTCCCGGCGCGATCAACCTTCCTGCACTGTCCAACGATCAGCGCGCGCGGGTCGGGACGATTTATACCCAGGACAGCCCGTTCAACGCCCGCAAGATCGGCGCGGCCCTGGTGGCGCGCAACGTGGCCGCGCATCTGGAGGGGGCCCTGGCGGACAAGGACGGCAGCTGGCAACCGCTGGTCTATTGCTGGCGCGGCGGGCAGCGCAGCGGCTCTTTCGCGTCGATCCTGACCCAGATCGGCTGGCGGGCCGAGACGGTGGCAGGCGGCTACCAGACCTGGCGGAGGTTGGTGGTTGATGCGCTATACAAGGCCGATTGGCCGACCCGCGTGATCCTGCTGGACGGCAATACCGGCACCGCCAAGACCGAGGTTTTGGCCCTGCTGGCGGCGCGCGGTATCCAGACGATTGATCTGGAAGGTCTGGCAGGGCACCGCGGATCGGTCTTCGGGGCCACAGGTGAACAGCCCGATCAGAAGGCATTCGAATCGGCATTGGCCAGTGCGATGGCGCGGCTGGCGGCCGACAGACCGCTGGTGGTCGAAGCGGAAAGCTCCAAGATCGGCGCGCGGTTGGTCCCGCCCAGCCTTTGGGCAGCGATGCGGGGCGCGCCGCGTTTACGGATCGAGGCTCCGGTCGCGGCGCGGGCGGCCTATCTGACGCGGGCCTACGGGGATATCATCGCGGATCGCGCCGCGCTGGACGCCGCGATCAGCAATCTGAAACGCCTGGCCGGAGGCGCCGCCGTGGCGCGCTGGCAAGGGCTGGCTGCGGCGGCCGAGTTTGAGGCGCTGGCCGCAGAACTGATCGCCCAGCACTACGATCCGCGCTATGCCCGTGGGGCCGCGCGCAATGCGGATGCGGCGGCGGTGTTTGAAACCGAGACGCTGGATGACGCCGCACTGGAACAACTGGCGGATCGGATTGCTGCGAAAGTGGCCGCGTTTTGAAGCGTCGTCCATTTGATCCGCAAATATGCTCACAGACGTGCGCGCCTGGCGCCTTCGGCGCGCACCGGGCGCAGGAAATCCTGAAAGTGATTCAGATATCCAGGTTGGCGCTTTGCGCGTCGCGCCGGGGTCTTGCCAGCGTCCGTGAACGGACGATGCCGAATTTCGCGTCTTCGTGCGCGCAAGCGCGGTCCAGACGCCGTGGCTCAACGCACCTGCACCGCCGCATCCCCTGCAACCACGATGCCGATGCGGTGGCCTGTCGTCCCAAGCACCTCTAACATCGCGTCGGCCTGATCCGGCGGCACGGCGGCCAGCAACCCTCCGGCAGTTTGCGGGTCGAACAGCAGGTCGGCGCGCGGGTCCTTGGGCAGAAACATGTCGGCTGCGACCGCCATATTCTCTGGCCAGAGGGTCGAGCGGACGTGCCGCGCCGCCATGTCCGCCGCGCCGTCGAGGAATGGGATCGCGTCCAGTGTGAGTTCGGCCCCCACGTCCGAGGCGCGGCACATGTTCATCAGATGCCCGGCAAGCCCAAAGCCGGTCACATCGGTCATCGCGTTTGCGCCCCGTAACACCGCCGCCGCCGCGTTCTGGTCCTGCGCCATCGAGGCCAGCGCCGCCGCCACATCGTCGCCCCGCGCCAGGCCGCGCATCGCGCCTGCCAGCAGCACTCCGGTGCCGATGGGTTTCGTCAGGATCAGAACATCCCGCGCGCGCGCGCCTGCCAGCGTGATCGGCGCACCCTTAAGCAGCCCGGTCACGGTAAAACCAATGGTCAGGCCTCCACCCAGAGAGCTATGCCCGCCTGCAATTGCGGCCCCGGCCTTGGCAAATTCCGCGCCCGCCGAGCCCATAATCTCAGCCAGCCAGTCCGCCTGCATCGAGGGGGGCATCCGGGGCAGGATCACGCTGGCCAGCGCGGCCTGCGGTGCGGCCCCCATCGCCCAGATGTCGCCAAGCGCGTGGGTGGCGGCGATCCGGGCCATCAGGTGCGGATCATCGGTCACCGCGCTCAGGTGATCGGTGCTGATGACCTGGCGCGCCCCGCCGATCTGCAACACCGCCGCGTCATCGCCCGCCAGATTGGTCACATCGTCCCGCAGGACCGTCGCAAGACCGCTTAGCGCCTGCGTCAGCGCGCCGTGCGCCACCTTGGCCCCGCAGCCGGTACACAGCATTGGATCGTCGCCGTCCCCCATTGCGGGCGGGTGATTCAGTCGATCCATGAAGCGCCGGTCGATCCGGTCTTTCCAGTGCCAGACCCACGCCCCCTGCACCGTCCGTCCCCATTTCGCAGCTACAGCACTGCGCCCCCCCAGCGAAATCAGCTTGAGGTAGCGCCGCTGGGGCGTGAAGCTGCGCATCGCCGCGCCGCTCACCGCCGCGCGCAGGTTCTTATGGAGCACCGGCGCTTGCCGTACCGCGAAGACCCCGGCCCTGGGGCGCGGCGCATGGGCCATATGGGCACAATCCCCGGCGGCGAAGATTGCCGGATCACTGGTCTGCAGTGTGGGTGTCACGCGCAGGCTGCCATCATCGTGCAGGTCCAGCCCGGTATCGGCCAGCCAGTTAGCCTGCAAGGCCTGCGCGGCGCCGACAGTGAACCCTGACGCGATCCGGCGGCCATCCGACAGGATCACGGCGTCGCGGGTGACCTGCGTCGCCTCGGCCTTTTCGATCAGGGTGATGCCCAGCGAGGTCATTCGGGTCAGAATGGCCGGGCGCTGGGGCAGGGTGGCCAGCGCACGATCCCGCTCGACCACGGTGATACCGTTGCCGGTCCCGCGCGCGTGGGCCATGGCCATGGCAAGCTCGCACCCTCCGACACCGCCGCCCAGAACGGCGATGGGCAGATCACGCGCCACAGCGTCCCAGGCGTCGGCGAACCGCTCGAGCGGTTTTGCCGAAATCGCGAAGTCATCAAACCCCGGCACATCGGACGGGCCCGAGCGAATGCCGACATTGACGGATGCCACGTCAAATCGAAGCGATCGCCCCCCCGCCAGCCCGATCCGCCGCGCGGCAAGGTCGATCGAGGTGGCGCGGTCCAGAATAATACGCGCCCCGGCAAACCGGCACAGCCGCATCAGGTCGATCTGCAAGGCATCCCGCGTGTAATGCCCGGCGACAAATCCCGGCAGCATCCCGGTATAGGGCGCACTGGCCCCGGGATTGATCAGCGTCAGCCGCGCGCCGGGCAGCGGATCCATCCCCCATTTGCGCAAAACCAGCGCATGCGAATGCCCACCCCCGATCAGCACGACCTCATGCGTCAGGGGTGCAGAGGCGGTCATGCGCATGGGCGCGCCGGGGGCTGCGGCAAAATTCTCATCTGCATGGGGTGGCCGCTTGTTCCGCCAAGGTCAATCGCCGTAATAGGGCGCGCCCGTGGACTGGTCGCGAAAAACCTGCCGCTTGCGCAGTTTGCCGACCAGACGCAGACACATCGCCTGCCAGCGGTTCGCCGCGTGCAGGGTCGCAAAAAGCCGGCGCGCGCTGCGCAGATCGTCATCCGCGTCCAGCGCGTCACAAATCGCCGCCATCATGATGGTGTGGCGGGCGCCCGTACTGATGCGTCTTGCCCAGGGCGATCCGCGCCGCCGCTGCCATTTGACCTGCCAGTGATCGAAATCGACCGCGTCAAAATGCGCAATGAACGTGTCCTGCATGTCGGGACAGACCTCGTGCAGCCAGACGCCGCATTCCTCTCCGTTGTGGCGACTGAAATGGATCCCAACGCTAACGCCAGCCCTGTTCCTGACCAGATGCTTTCCATGGCCATAGGCGGTCACACCCATGCGCAGCAGATCGCCCTGCCGCCCGTGCAGCAGACGCAACAGACGGCGCGCGCGTCCGGGGCGCATTGGCGTGCGAAACCAGGTCGCCCCGAGTGTGCTTCCCAGCCTGTCGCCCGGACCCCAGACAGCCTCTTCATTGCGAATGCGCAAGGCCAGATCGGATGCGGGGATGCGCGACAGGGATTGCGCCAGCGGCGTTGGCGCGACAAGGAATTCATCGATATCCAGAGGAAATGTCCAATCAACCTCGGCCTGCTCGGCCGCATGGCCGTAGACTGCGCGCTGGCGTTGATTGCTGTCTTCCGGGCGTGTGATGCCAAGGCTTGCCCAGAAACCGTCATCCGCCACGAAATGTTGGATGTTGTTGCCATGGTGCAGGCCCGGATCCAGCGGACCGTCATGATAGATCACGACGCGCTTTGCCCCGACGCCAAGATGGTAGGTCGCGAAACGATTGATAAGGTCGGCACGCTCCAACGCCAACGCCACCACTTGAAATGTCGGCAAGCCATTTGGCATCGTGGTTAGCCGGGCCGCAGGAACTGGCCAAAGCCACCGTCATGGAAGACCAGCGGCTCTCCGCCCGGGCGCGACATTGCGCTGGTGACCCGCCCGACGATGATCGCGTGATCGCCACCATCGTGGACCGCGTGGCGATCACAAGAGAACCGCGACAAACAGCCCAGAATGCGCGGCACGCCGTCTTCGTCGGTATCCCATTCGCAGCCTTCGAACGCCGCACCATCACGCGCAAAGGCGTGGCAGATGTCGTTCTGTTCCTCTGCCAGAATATGGATCGCGAATTTATCCGCCTCGGTGAACGCCTGGAACCTGAGCGAGGATTTCGCCGGCGACCACAACACCAAGGGCGGGGCGAGCGATACGCTGGCGAAACTGTTCGCGGTGATCCCGACAGGCCCCCAGTCGCTGGCGGCGGTCACGATTGTCACGCCGGTCGCGTAACGCCCCAGTGCCGCGCGATAGGCGCGCACCGTTTCGGGGCCGGGGATGATGGTTTCGTCCATGCCTCAGGGAACCTCACTGCCAAGCGCGGCGGTGTAAAGCTCGAACCAGGTCTGTCGGTCAAGTTTCACCTTGCAAGCATCGGAAAGCGCGCGAATTCGGGTCAGATTGTTGGTGCCCATGATCGGCATGATGTTGGCCGGGTGGCGCAGCAGCCAGGCCACCGCGACCGCGGCGGCATCGACGCCGTGATCTGCCCCGATCCGATGCAGCAGGTCGCTGAGCGCTGCATCCCCCTGCATCAGCGCGCCGCCGCCCAGCGGTGACCAGGCCATCAGTGGGACGTTATGTTCCTGGTGAAACGCCACATCGCCATTGGTCAGCGGCGCGTTGTGGGTCAGCGAAAGCTCGATCTGATTTGTAACCAGCGGCGCCTTGGTGGCCGATTGCAGCAGCGACCAGTCCCAGGGCCGAAAATTCGACACGCCCACGGCGCGCACTTTGCCCAAGGCGATAACCTCGTCCAGCGCGGCCCCGGTTTCAGCGTGATCCATCAGCGGATCGGGGCGGTGGATCAGCAGCAGATCAATCTGGTCCGTTCCAAGCGCCGCCAAGGAGGCATCGACCGAAGCAAGGATATGATCGCGTGAGGTATCATAGTATTTTACCCGCTTTTCCGCATAGCGGCCCACCGGCGCGACGATGTCGCATTTGGTGACAATCTCCATCCGGTCGCGCAACGCAGGGGTCAGGGCCGCGCCAAGGATCGCCTCGGCCTCATAGCCGCCATAGATATCGGCCTGATCGAATGTGGTGATGCCCTGATCCAGACAGGCATCCAGTTTGGCCCGCACGGTTTGGGCCGAGGTATCCTCGACATCGCCAATCCGCCACATGCCATAGACAATGCGCGAAAAACTCAAGTCATCGGCGATCTGAACGCGGTCCATCAGTGGCGGTCTCCGGCGCCAAGCGGCGTCATTGGGGTTTCGCTCGGCACCCGCCCATAGGCGTGCGGCAGAGAGCATGTTTTCAACTGCGGCAATACCCGCTGGCCGAAGGAAATGCACTCTTCAATATGCGGATAGCCCGAGAAAATGAAACTGCGGATGCCCATTTTCTGATAGGCCTCGATTTCTGACAGGACCTGATCGGTCGACCCGACCAGCGCCGCCCCACAGCCCGAGCGCGCGCGCCCGATCCCGGTCCACAGATGCGGTTCGACATAACCGAATTTATCCGCCAGCTCACGCGCCTTGGCCTGATGCGCAACACCCAGGCTGATGCTGTCGTGCGCCCGGTCGCGGATCAGCTTGCCATAGTCATCGTCCAACTGGCTGGTGAGGCTTTCGGCGTATTCTTTCGCCTCAGCCTCGGTATCGCGAACAATCATGTGGACGCGCAGGCCATAATCCAGTGTTCGCCCATATTTCTCAGCAGCTTCATTGGCGTCTTTCATGCGTTGCCTGATGTTATCCTTCGGCTCGGGCCACATAAGATACACGTCGCAGTGCTGCCCGCAGAGGTCCAGCGCCGGGGGCGAGTAGCCGCCGAAATACAACAACGGCCCGCCGGTCTGATAGGGCCGCGCAGGATCGGTGGGAACATCTTTGAAATCATAGACTTCGCCAGTGTAGTTGATCTGGTCTTGCGTCCACGCTTGTTTCAGGATCTCCACCACCTCGCGCGAGCGTTGATAGCGGAACGCGCTGTCCGCCTTTTCTCCCGGAAAGTCCGAGCTGATGATGTTCACCGTCAACCGCCCCTTCATCATGTGGTCCAGCGTGGCGATCGTGCGGGCCAACATGATGGGCTGCATTTCTCCACAACGGACGGCGGCCAGCATGTTGATCTTTTCGGTCAGCGGCGCGCAGCCTGCAACAAAGCTCAGCGTGTCTTGCCCGACCTGATAGGATGACGGGCACAGGATGTTGCGGAAGCCCTGATTTTCCGCCTCCAGAAGGATGTCGCGGCAATGGTCCCAGCTGGATCGCAAGGCCCCATCCGGCACACCAAGATACCGGTAATCATCTGAACACAAAGCGGAAAACCACGAAACCTCTAGCGCGTCGAGGTCTTGAGATGTGACGGGAACGACGGTCATGGGCGGGCCTTTGGTAAGCTGCGGATTCGCACTTGCCTAGCAGGCGAAAGCCTGTGCATCAATGCTGTATCAATTATCAGGACACGATGCCCGATTCCGCCGCCCTTCCGCTTTATCTGCGCACTGCCGAAGCGCTGATCCGCGAAATCGCGGCCGGTCGTTTGCCCGATGGCGCGCGCCTGCCGCCCGAGCGTGCGTTGGCAAAGTCCATGGGCCAATCTGTCGGGACATTGCGCAAGGCACTGGCCGAGCTTGAGGGCAAGGGCCTTCTGGAACGGCGTCAGGGCTCGGGCAATTACGTGCGCCACAGGGCGGATGTGGACAGCGTTTATGCGATGTTCCGCCTGGAATTGGTTGAGGGTGGCGGATTGCCCACCGCCAAGGTCCTGTCGGCGGGTCGGGCCAAAGATGGGCCAGCGCTGGCAGACGGGCGGCACGCCGATTTTCGCATTCGGCGCATCCGGTATCTGGGGGGGATCGCTGCCGCGGTCGAGGAAATCTGGCTCGACCGCGCGCAGGTCGGCGCGGTGCGCCCCGCAGAGCTGACGGAATCGCTCTATCTTTTTTACAATCGCCAGTTGGGATTCACCGTGGCGCGGGCCGAAGATCGGGTCGGGATCGGTCGGATGCCCGCCTGGACCCCGGCGCAGATGCGGCCAAAGCCGGGTGCCTGGTGCGGACAGGTGGATCGCATCGCCAGGGACGGCGATGACCGGGTTGTCGAAACCTCCAGGACATGGTTTGACGCAGAGGTTGCGCGCCATGTCAACAGGATGAAGTAACGGGGACAGTCATTTGAAAACACTGAACTATGGACTGATCGGTTGCGGCATGATGGGGCGTGAACACCTCAGCAATCTGGCGCTGCTGCCGGCCACCAATGTGGCCGCGATCTTTGAACCCGACGCAGGTATGGCCGCACAGGCGCAGGCGATGGCGCCGGGGGCGAAGATGGTCGGTTCGGTTGCGGAATTGCTGGCGGTCGATGCGCTGGATGCGTTGATCATCGCCAGCCCGAACCATTGTCACGCCGCCCAGCTGATCCAGATTGCGGCGACACGCACCTTGCCGGTTCTGGTCGAAAAACCGCTGTTCACCGACCCCGCCGATGGTCCCGCGTTGGCGGCACTTGGCGCCAGCTATGGCGCACCGATCTGGGTGGCGATGGAATACCGCTATATGCCGCCGATTGCGGCGCTGCTGGACCGGGTCGATTCCGCGACCGGCGGGCCGCTGATGCTGTCGATCCGCGAGCATCGGTTTGCGTTCCTGGATAAGGTCGGCAACTGGAATCGATTCAACAGGAACTCGGGCGGGACGCTGGTGGAAAAATGCTGCCACTTCTTCGATCTGATGCGCCTGATCCTGAAGGCCGAGCCGGTGCGCGTTATGGCCAGTGCCGGGCAGGCGGTGAATCACAAGGGCGAAATCTATGACGGTGCCGAATCAGACATCTGGGATTCTGGTTATGTTTTGATCGATTTCGATAGCGGGGCGAAAGCGATGCTTGAACTTTGCATGTTCGCGGATGGCAGCCGGTATCAGGAAGAATTCAGTGTCGTCGGCCCCACCGGCAAGATCGAGGCGTTCGTGCCGGGCGCGGCGCAGCACTGGTCGCCGGACCTTGGGGATATGCCGGTGCCGAAAGTCGTGCTCAGCCCGCGCGACCAATCCGGGTTCGAGGTTCTGGAAACGCCGGTCGATCCGACAATTCTGAAGGCTGGTTCGCACAATGGTTCGACCTTTTTCGAGCATCAGAAATTCGCCGCCGTGCTGCGCGGTGAGGGGACAGTTGAGGTGACGCTGGAAGACGGTGCAAAAGCTGTGGCGATCGGGCAGGCGGCGCAGCAATCAGCACTCACCGGGCAGGCTGTCGGTATGTGAAAGAACTTTAATGCCTCCGGCGGGAGTATTTCCGGCGAAAAGACGGGCAGGGTTCGAAAACGACGCGATGTGCCGCGAACAGGGTGTCACTTTGCGCGGTGACGCGGTCAGATTTGCTCCATGGATGGTCGAAGGATGCGGTGATGCGAACGACGGCGCGCGTGGTGGTGATTGGTGGCGGGGTGGTTGGCTGTTCGGTCCTGTACCACCTGACGAAACTCGGCTGGAGCGATGTGATCCTGATGGAACGGTCCGAGCTGACCAGCGGCTCAACCTGGCATGCGGCGGGCGGGTTTCATACGCTGAACGGCGACACCAACATGGCGGCGTTGCAGGGCTATACCATTGGTCTTTATGCCGAATTGGAAGACCTGACCGGCATGAAATGCGGGTTGCACCATGTCGGAGGGCTGACACTTGCGGACACGGCCGAACGCTTCAACATGCTGAAGGCGGAGCGTGCCAAGCATCGTTACATGGGGCTTGAGACCGAGATTCTGGGGCCCGCGGAGATCAAGGAACGCGCCGAACTGGTCAATATCGACGGGGTGATCGGGGCGCTCTATGACCCGCTCGACGGTCATCTGGACCCCTCGGGCACCACACACGCCTATGCTAAGGCCGCCAAGATGGGCGGCGCCGAGATCGAGACTCATTGCAAGGTCGAGGAAACCAACCAGCGCCCCGATGGCACCTGGGACGTGGTGACAGAAAACGGCACGATCCATGCCGAGCATGTGGTGAACGCGAGCGGGTTGTGGGCACGGGAGGTGGCGGCGATGGCGGGGGTCTATCTGCCTCTGCTACCGATGGCGCACCAGTACCTGGTGACGGATGATATTCCGGAAATCTATAACCGCGCCAGTGAGTTCCCGCATGTTATTGATCCAGGCGGCGAAAGCTATCTGCGCCAGGAAGGGCGGGGCTTGTGCATCGGGTTCTATGAACAGCCGTGCGAGGCATGGTCGGTGGATGGCACGCCGTGGGATTTCGGGCATGAGCTGTTGAATGATCAGTTGGAGAAAGTCGCGGACAGCATTGAATTCGCTTACAAACGCTTCCCGGTGTTGGAAACCGCTGGCGTCAAGAATGTGATCCACGGGCCATTCACCTTTGCGCCGGATGGCAACCCGCTGGTCGGCCCTGTACCCGGCTTGCGGAACTATTGGGCGGCCTGCGCGGTGATGGCTGGGTTTTCTCAGGGTGGCGGGGTCGGCCTGTCCCTTGCGCAGTGGATGACCCATGGAGAGACCGAGCGTGATCCCCGCGCTATGGACGTCGCCCGCTTTGGGCGTTGGACGACGCCGGGCTACACGGTTCCGAAGGTGATCGAGAACTATCAGAATCGCTTCTCGGTCAGCTATCCGAACGAGGAACTGCCCGCCGCACGGCCCAATCGCACAACGCCGATGTATGACATCTGGGACAGCATGGGTGCCGTGTTCGGGCAGACTTATGGTCTTGAAGTCGTGAACTATTTCGCGCCGAAGGGAGAGGCGCGGTATGAAACCCCCTCATTCCGGCGCTCCAATGCTTTCGACGCCACCGGCGAAGAAGTGCGTGCGGTGCGCGGCGGCGTCGGCATCAACGAGGTGCACAACTTCGGCAAATTCCGCGTCACCGGGCCCGGCGCACGGGCCTGGCTGGACCGGGTGATGGCGGGGCGGATGCCGCAACAGGGTCGGCTAAGCCTGACGCCGATGCTGGCCCCCTCGGGGCGGTTGATGGGGGATTTCACGGTGTCCTGTCTTGGTCCGGAGGAGTTCCAGCTGACCGCCAGTTACGGCGCGCAGGATCAGCATCTGCGCTGGTTCATGGACCACATGGATGACGAGGTAGAGGTTAGGAATATCTCGGACGATTGGACCGGGTTCCAGATTGCGGGGCCGAAGGCGCGGGAGTTGCTGAGCGCCTGCACGCGCGACGATGTCGCCTCGATGAAGTTTCTCGACGTGCGCTGGATGACCGTGGGGATGAGCCGCTGTCTGGTGCAGCGCGTCAGCTATACCGGCGATCTGGGGTATGAGATTTTCACCGAACCGACGAAGCAGCGGCAGGTGTTTCAGACGCTGTGGGAGGCGGGGCAGCCGTTGGGTATACGCCCCTTCGGGATGCGGGCGATGATGTCACTCAGGCTGGATCGATTTTTCGGGGCGTGGAGCCGGGAATTCTCGCCTGACTACACCGCCGGAGAAACCGGTTTGGACCGGTTCATTTCGTGGAAGAAAAACGTTGATTTCATTGGACGCGCGGCGGCTGAGGCTGAGCGGGCCGAGGGGGCGAAACGCAAGCTGTGCGCCTTCGTCGTGGAGGCCGACGACGCGGATGTCGTGGCGTATGAGCCGATTTGGATTGACGGTGCTGTGCAGGGGTTCTGTACCTCGGGCGGATACTCGCACCATGCGGAGAAATCCGTGGCGCTGGGGTTTGTGCCAACGGACCGGGCGGTCGCGGGGCTTGAGGTTGAGATTGAGATTTTGGGCGATATGAGGCCGGCGCGTTTGGTGACGACGCCGCTGTTTGACCCTGAGGGAGAGCGGTTGCGGGGTTAAGCTCTGCGGATGCGTCGCTTGTGGACTGGAGGGGACGTTGGCAATGCACCGCATGCAGGGCGCGTGCCGGACCGGTGGGCTGGCGCCGCGCCGTTAAGTTTGCATGATTTATGGCTCAGGTTTGGTCATCAACTCGCTTGGATGCGCTAAGTTCAGACCAGCGCCTGACCGGCGGGACCGGTCCGGCGCGCGCCCTGCGCCTTACGGCGCGTACCGGGCGCGGGGACAGACTGCCAACGTCCGCTTCAGACCTTTGCCGCGCCCCATGCCACCCATGCACCCCACGCAATCCGGCATTTCCCCCGCCCCCGTTGCTTAATCCGCCATGCGAGGTAGTTTGACCCTCAACCAGTATTTTCCGGAGGGACGCGGGCATGGCCGCTAAGAATTTTGATCTGATCGTCATCGGCGCGGGGCCGGGGGGCTATGTCGCCGCGATCCGGGGCGCACAGCTGGGCCTGTCGGTCGCCATTGTCGAGCGAGAGCATCTGGGCGGCATCTGCCTGAACTGGGGCTGCATTCCGACCAAGGCGCTGCTGCGCAGCTCGGAAGTGTACCACCTGATGCACCGCGCCAAGGAGTTTGGGTTGAAGGCGGACAATGTCGGCTATGACCTCGACGCTGTGGTAAAGCGCTCACGCAAAGTTGCCGGGCAGTTGTCAGGCGGCATCGGGCATCTGATGAAGAAGAACAAGATCACCGTGGTGATGGGTGCGGCCAAGCTGGCCGGGAAGCGCAAAGTCTCGGTCAAGACCGACAAGGGGGCCGAGGATCTGACGGCGAAGAATATCGTTGTCGCCACTGGCGCACGGGCGCGGGAGCTGCCGGGGCTGGAGGCTGACGGCGATCTGGTCTGGACCTACAAGCATGCGCTGGACCCGGTGCGGATGCCCAAGAAGCTGCTGGTCATCGGCTCGGGCGCAATCGGGATCGAATTCGCGAGCTTCTATAACACGCTAGGCGCCGACACGACGGTGGTCGAGGTGATGGACCGCGTGCTACCCGTCGAAGATGCCGAGATTTCTGCCTTCGCCAAGAAGCAATTCGTCAAGCAGGGCATGACGATTATGGAAAAGGCCATGGTCAAGAAGCTGGACCGCGGCAAGGGCAAAGTGACCGCCCATATCGAGGCGAGCGGCAAGGTTGAGCAGCTGGAGTATGACACCGTGATTTCCGCCGTCGGAATCGTCGGCAATGTCGAGGGGCTGGGGCTGGAAGAGGCGGGCGTAAAGCTTGATCGCACGCATGTCGTGGTGGACGAATACTGCCGCACCGGGGTCGATGGGATCTATGCCATCGGCGACATCGCCGGCGCGCCTTGGCTGGCGCATAAGGCGTCCCACGAAGGCGTTATGGTCGCCGAGATGATCGCGGGCGGCCACCCGCACGCGGTGCGCCCGGAAAGCATCGCGGGCTGCACCTATTGCCACCCGCAGGTCGCCAGCGTCGGTTATTCGGAGGCCAAGGCGAAAGAGCTGGGCTATGACGTCAAGGTCGGTCGCTTCCCCTTCATCGGCAACGGCAAAGCGATTGCGCTGGGCGAGGCTGAGGGGATGGTGAAAACCGTCTTTGACGCCAAGACCGGCGAATTGCTGGGCGCCCATATGGTCGGGGCCGAGGTGACCGAACTGATCCAGGGCTATGTCGTCGGGCGGCAGCTGGAAACGACCGAAGAAGACCTGATGAACACCGTCTTCCCGCATCCGACCCTGTCCGAGATGATGCATGAATCGGTGCTGGATGCCTATGGGCGTGTCATTCACATGTAGGGATGTGCCGGACCGGTGGCGGGGGGCTGTCTGCCCCCCGAAGTCGAGGGCCGGGCCCTCGACACCCCCCGAGGATATTTTTGGGTCAATGATGGCAGGGGGTTGGCGCAATGGCTGATCCGTTTCAGAATGTGTCGGCAGCGGGTGAGGCGTTTATTGCGGCCTTCACCACCCAGTTGGAGGTGCGCGCGGCAGAGCCTGCCATGCGCGCGATTGTCGAGGCTTATCTGGATGATGTGGATTGGTCGGGAGTTTCGCTGGCCGTGGAACTGGGCTGTGGTACCGGGCCGATTGCGCGGGCGATGGCGGCGCGCTGTGTGAACGGGCGGGTGCTGGGGACCGAGCCTTCGGTGGAATTGCTGGACCACGGGCGCGGCCTTGCCGCCGGGATCAGAAATCTGGACCTGAAGGTCGGCGACGGAGCGGCCACCGGGCTGGCGGACGCGGCCGCCGATGTGGTGGTGTTCCATACCGTGCTGAGCCATGTGCCGGACCCCTCCGTTCTGCTGGCCGAGGCGCGGCGCATTCTGCGGCCCGGCGGGGTGCTGATTGTTTGCGACGGGGATTTCTCGAAATCCTCATTGGCGGCAACGGACAATGATCCGCTGAACATCTGTGCGCGTTATTTTGCGCAGAATTACGTGACCGACCCGCATCTGACGGGCAAGCTGCGGGCGTTGGTGGCCGAAGCTGGGTTCACGCAGCGGGCGTTTCGGGTGACATCGCGATTGGTCACAGACACGCCCGGCATGCGCGCCTGGGTCAAGCTGAGTGGGGATGATCTGGCAGCGCAGGGCCATATCGGGCGGCCACTGGCGGATGCGCTGCTGGAAGAACATGACCGGCGGGTGGCATCGGGGACCCTCTATGGTTTTCAGCCGTTTGTGACGCTGGTGGCCGACCGGAATTGACCGCTCAGGCTGTCAGATAGCCCGCATAGATGATCTGATCTATCGTGTTTGCCACATAAAGCCGGTGGCGCTGTAACAGCGGCTGCGGCGACCAGTCGGTGTCATAATGGTACAGCGTCCCCGGATCACCCAGATTGCAGTTTGTGCCGTCATAGAGTTGCGGCATGAAGTCGGGGTCTGAGACTGTGTCAAAGCCAATCGCTCCCATCCCGCCGGGCGACCCAATGCCGCGGATGCTGGCAACTTCAATTCCCAGCGGGTTGATGATCACGATCTCGCCCGCGTTGGAATCCACGAAAGTCCAGATCCAGGGGGATGCGGTGATCCCTTCGACATGGCGCCCGGGGTAGGTGCGTTCGCCCAGCCAGGGCCCGGATGTCGGGGTATGGACCGGATACGCGTATCTGTGCGTTTCGTGGAAAACGGGCATTTCCAGTCCTTTCGCGTTAAAATCTGCGTCCGTTCAATTGCGCAGCCGGGCCGGGGGCTTCCCGGCTGCGTGCCGATTATTGGGTGACCGTAATGGGCAGTGTTCCGATCACCTTGTTGGTCCCACCCATCTGATACCGCAGCTCGTAAGCGCCGGGCGTGTCCGGCATCCGCACTTCGGCGGGCGAGCCATTGCGGGTATAGCCGTATCGGATGTAGCGCGTTTTTTCGTCCGGGTCGGCGACCGAGATGTAATCGCGGTCATAATCCGGGCCGACCCAGGTCACCTCGATCGTTTCGCCCACCTTGGCCGTTGTCGGACCGCTCAATGTGGCCGAAACCTCGGTAATGGTGATCATCTTGCGGGCAAGGATTTTTCCGCCTTCGCCAAGCTGATAGCGCAGCTCGTACGTTCCCGGGGCGTCCGGCATCAACACATCGGTCGGGCTGCCGTGGCGGGTATAGCCATAGGCGAGATATCGGGTCTTCTCGTCCGGATCTGCGACCGAGACATAATCGCGGTCTTCATCCGGGCCGACCCATTCGACGCCCAGCGTTGACCCCATCGGCGCGCTGTCGGGCGCGATAAGCGTGACGTCCAGTCCGGTGACCTCGATTGGTCTGCGGGCCAGGATCTTGCCGCCTTCGCCCAGTTGATAGCGCAGCTCATAAGTGCCCGGCGTGTCCGGCATCCGCACCTCGGCGGGCGAACCATTGCGGGTATAGCCATAGCGGATGTAGCGGGTTTTCTCGTCCGGATCGGCGACCGAGACATAATCGCGATCCTCATCCGGGCCGATCCATTCGACATCAACGACCGAGCCGATGGGCGCTGTGTCCGGGGCGGTCAGCGTGACCTCGAGCCCGGTGACCTCGATGGGTCTGCGGGCCAGGATCTTGCCGCCTTCGCCGAGTTGATAGCGCAGTTCGTATGTGCCCGGGGTGTCCGGCATCCGCACCTCGGCGGGCGAGCCATTGCGGGTATAGCCATAGCGGATGTAGCGGGTTTTTTCGTCCGGATCAGCGACCGAGACATAGTCGCGATCCTCATCCGGGCCGATCCATTCGACATCAACGACCGAGCCGATGGGCGCGGTGTCTGGGGCGGTCAGGATAACCTCGACCGCGACGACCTCGATTGGGCGCCGCGCCAGAATGCGCCCGCCTTCGCCGAATTGATAGCGCAATTCATATAGGCCCGGTGTGTCGGGCATGCGCACCTCGGTCGGGCTGCCGTTGCGGGTGTAACCATAGCGGATGTAACGCGTTTTCTCGTCCGGGTCGGCGACGGAGATATAGTCGCGATCTTCATCGGGGCCGTCAAAGACCACATCAACGACGGATCCGACCGGGGCTGTGTCGGGTGCCGTCAACGTGACCGGCACATCCAGAACCTCGATCATGCGGCGGGCGATGATATCTCCGCCGTCGCCGAGTTGATAGCGAAGCTCATAAGTGCCGGGTTCGGGCGGCATGCGGACCTCGGTCGGGTTGCCTTTTCGGGTGTAACCATAGCGGATATAGCGGTTTTCCTCCTCCGGGTCGGCGACCGAGACGTAATCGTTTTCCGCATCCGGGCCGTCCCACGTCACATCGACAAGCGTGCCGATGTTGGCCGTGTCTGGCGCGTTTAGCGAGGCTTGCGGCAGCACCACGGGCAGGACCACGGTGACGGTAGTGGCCTGATCCGGCGCGGTGAAACTGGCCGAGGCTTGGGCGGAATCTTCCGGGCGCAGGGCGGTGATCTGATATGTGCCACCGGGCAGAAGCTGGGCGTCGGATGAACTGCCCTGAAAGCCGGTGAACACGCGCCCGTCTGGCCCGCTGAGGTCCCAGATCAGGTCGTAAGCCACAGGCGGGCCGTCTTCGGTTTCTGCGCCGATGAAAGTGACCAGAACCGGGGCCGGGGCGGCGGGTTCTTCGGCCACCTCGGTCAGGGCGAGGCTGAGTTCGTCTGCGTTTGACGCGCTGAGGAATTTGCCGCCGGTTTCATCGGCCAGGCATTGCAACTGGTCGCGATCCTCAACCGCGACATCAAAGCCGATGACATGGGCGGTAAAGCCGATGCCGTTCTGTTCAAGCGCGCGGCCAACGGCGCATGGGTCACGTTCGCAGGTCTCCAGCCCGTCGGTGACCAGAATGACGGTCGCCGCCTCTTCGGTGTATTTCAGCGCCTCGGCGGCCTGGATCACCGCGTCCGACAGCGGTGTTTTCCCTTTCGGAGAAATCCCGTTCACCGCGCTGGCAATCGCCGCCCGCGTGTCGCCGCCGGGCAGCACCAGCGTTTCGATATCGCTGCAATCGCCCTTCACACGGTGGCCATAGACGGTCAGCCCCAGTGCCTGTTCTGCCGGAAGATCGGTCAGCAGATCGCCAACCACGGATTGCGCAATCTCGATCTTCGCCTTGCCGTCAATCTGCCCCCACATCGAGCCTGAGGCGTCCAGCACCAGGATCGCACTCGGGCGGTCCTGGGCGGCAAGCGGCAGCGTGAACAGGGAAAACAGGCAGGAAAGCAGAATGCGCATATCAAATCTCCGGCAATGTCTTTTGTTGCGCAAGTTAACCATGGGTCAGCGTCATTTGCGAGTCTGGCTTGTGGGTGCCACGGCGCAGGCGTAGGGGTGGCCCTTCATGGAGATACGGTTGAACACCAACTGGCCAGCGGTCCTCCTGCTGTGGCTGATCGGCCTGCTGGCGGCGGGGCAGTTTGCCAAGATTGCGGTGATGCTGCCCGAGGTCGCGGCGCTGTATGAGGCCGGGACACAGGCGGCCTGGGCGATTTCGATGAACGGGATTGCCGGGCTGATCTTTGGCGCGACGGCTGGGGCGGTGATCGCGCGGGTTGGACCGCGCCGGGCCCTGGTTGCGGGTATGGTTCTGGGTGGCGTGATGTCGCTCGGACAGGCGCTGACGATGGGGTTCGAAGTCCTTTTGTTTCTGCGGTTCGTTGAAGGTTTCGCCCATCTGGCCATCGTTATTGCAACGCCGGTTTTGATGGTGAACGCGGCTGCACGGCGTCACCACACCGTCGTTATGGGGCTGTGGGGGATGTTCTTCGGGGTCGGCTTTGCGCTGTCGGCGTCCCTTGCGCCGGGTCTTTTGGCGCTGGGTGGCGTGGCCGCTGTTTTGGTTGCACACGGCGGCGCGCTGCTGGTCATGGCGGCGCTGGTGCCGCTGCTGGTCGACCGCATCCCGCCCGCCACGCCCGAGCGCCGCAGTTGGCTGGCCGAGCATGTCGCGATCTACACCAACCCGCGCCTGCTGGCCCCCGGTCTGGGGTTCCTGTGGCACACGTTCATGTTTCTCGCTCTGCTGACATTCCTGCCGCCGCTGGTGGCACCGGGGCAGGTCTGGTTCGCCGGGGCGCTGCCGTTGGTGGCGCTGGGCGGAACCTTTGTTGGCGGCGTCATCGCGCGCCAGATTTCGCCGCGCTGGATTGCGAGTGCATCCTTCGCCGGAACAGCTGTGCTGATGATCGCGCTGTGGCTAGCCCCACCGGGCGCGCAGATGGCACTGGCGCTGCTGCTGATCGCGGTCGTCGGCTTTGCCCCCGGTGCCATGTTCGCCGCCATCCCGGTGCTGAACGACGACCCGCGCGATCAGGCCCGCGCCGGGGGCGCACTGGCGCAGATGGGCAACCTCGGCACGACCAGCGGACCGGCGATATATGCGGTGGTGCTGGCTTCGGCGGGCCTCGGCGGGATCGCCGCGCTGACGGTGCTGCTGTGCGTCGTCGGGATCGCCGCGCTGGCGCTGGTCTTTGGCAGAATTGTCAGCATTGCGCCATCTGGCGATTAATGTTCTAGTAATGTTCCGCACATCCGGTTGGCGACTCACAACGCGCCACCTATGTGTCGGGTCTGGACAGGTGGGGTGGCGATGGCCGAGCTGAAAAATATCGAGGTGCGCGGCGCGCGCGAACATAACCTCAAGTCGATCGACGTGGATATTCCGCGTGACAAGCTGGTCGTGATCACCGGGCTGTCGGGGTCGGGCAAATCGTCACTGGCCTTCGACACGATCTATGCCGAAGGGCAGCGGCGTTATGTGGAATCGTTGTCCGCCTATGCCCGCCAGTTCCTTGATATGATGGAAAAGCCGGATGTGGATCACATCAGCGGGTTGTCCCCGGCGATCTCGATTGAACAGAAGACGACCTCGAAAAACCCGCGTTCCACCGTCGGCACGGTGACCGAGATTTACGACTACATGCGGCTGCTGTTTGCCCGCGCCGGAACACCCTACAGCCCGGCCACCGGCCAGCCGATCGAGGCGCAGCAGGTGCAGGACATGGTCGACCGCGTCATGACAATGGAAGAGGGCACGCGCGCCTATCTGCTGGCGCCCATTGTGCGCGACCGCAAAGGCGAATACCGCAAAGAGATGCTGGAGCTTCGCAAACAGGGCTTCGCGCGCGTCAAGGTGGACGGCGTATTCCACGAATTGGACGACGCGCCCAAGCTGGACAAAAAGTTCCGCCATGACATTGATGTCGTCGTGGATCGTATTGTTGTTAAGGAGGGAATTGAGACTCGCCTGGCCGACAGCTTCCGCACCGCGCTGGACCTTGCGCAAGGCATCGCGATCCTTGAAACCGCGCCCAAGGATGATGAACCGGAACGCATCACGTTTTCCGAAAACTTCGCCTGCCCGGTCAGCGGCTTCACGATCCCAGAGATTGAACCCCGCCTGTTTTCCTTCAACGCCCCCTTCGGGGCCTGCCCGACCTGCGATGGTCTGGGGGTAGAGTTGTTCTTTGACGAACGCCTCGTCGTGCCGGACCAAAGCCTGAAAATCTATGATGGTGCGCTGGCCCCCTGGCGCAAGGGCAAGTCGCCGTACTTCCTGCAAACGATTGAAAGCATTGCCAAACACTATGAATTTGATCGCAACACCAAATGGATCGACCTGCCTGAGAGGGTGCAGCAGGTGTTCCTCTATGGTTCGGGTGATGAGGAGATTCAGTTCCGCTATGACGAAGGCGGGCGCGTCTATCAGGTGACACGCCCCTTCGAAGGCGTGATCCCGAATATGGAGCGGCGATACCGCGAAACCGACAGCAACTGGATCCGCGAAGAATTCGAACGCTATCAGAACAACCGCCCCTGCGGCGTCTGCGAAGGCTTCCGCCTGCGCCCCGAAGCCCTGGCGGTGAAAATCGGCCCGGCGAAGGGCAAGGCCGATAAGCGGCTGCATGTGGGGCAGGTGGTGCAGATGTCGATCCGCGAGGCGCTGGCCTGGATCGAAGATGTGCCAAACCAGCTGAGCAAGCAGAAGAACGAGATTGCGCGCGCCATTCTGAAGGAAATCCGCGAACGTTTGGGGTTCCTCAATAATGTCGGTCTGGAGTATCTGACGCTGTCCCGAAACTCCGGCACTTTGTCCGGCGGGGAGAGCCAGCGTATCCGCCTGGCATCCCAAATTGGCAGTGGGTTAACAGGCGTTCTGTATGTTCTGGATGAACCGTCCATCGGGCTGCATCAACGCGATAACGACCGCCTGCTGCTGACCCTGAAGAACCTGCGCGATCAGGGGAACACGGTGATCGTGGTCGAGCATGACGAGGAAGCGATCCGCGAGGCTGATTACGTCTTCGACATCGGCCCCGGCGCAGGCGTGCATGGCGGCGAAGTTGTGGCGCACGGCAAACCAGCGGCGATCGCGCGGCACAAAACCTCGGTCACCGGGGCCTATCTGTCGGGCAAGCGGTCAATCCCGGTCCCGGATAAGCGTCGGAAAGGCAACAAGAAAAAGATTACGGTGAAGAACGCCACCGGCAACAATCTGCAAAACGTCACGGCCGAATTTCCGCTGGCTAAATTCGTCTGCGTCACCGGCGTTTCGGGCGGCGGGAAATCGACGCTGACGATTGAAACGCTGTTCAAAACCGCAAGCATGCGCCTGAACGGCGCGCGCCAGACCCCGGCGCCGTGTGAGACAATCAAGGGCCTCGAACACCTCGACAAGGTCATCGACATTGACCAGCGCCCCATCGGGCGGACTCCGCGTTCGAATCCAGCCACTTACACCGGGGCCTTCACCCCGATCCGCGACTGGTTCTCCGGCCTGCCCGAAGCCAAGACGCGCGGCTATAAACCGGGGCGGTTTTCCTTCAACGTCAAGGGTGGCCGGTGCGAGGCGTGTCAGGGCGACGGGTTGATCAAAATCGAAATGCATTTTCTGCCCGACGTCTATGTGACGTGTGAGACTTGTTCAGGCAAACGCTACAACCGCGAAACCCTGGAAATAAAGTTCAAAGGCAAGAGCATATCCGACGTTCTTGATATGACGGTTGAAGACGCGCAGGAGTTCTTTAAGGCGGTCCCCAGCATCCGTGAAAAGATGGATGCGCTGATGCGCGTTGGCCTCGGCTATATCAAAGTTGGCCAGCCTGCGACGACCCTGTCAGGGGGCGAGGCGCAGCGGGTGAAACTGTCGAAAGAACTGGCGCGGCGGTCGACGGGGCGGACGCTTTATATTCTCGATGAGCCAACCACCGGCCTGCACTTTGAAGATGTGCGCAAGCTGTTGGAAGTGCTGCATGAATTGGTTGATCAGGGCAACACGGTGGTGGTGATTGAACACAACCTAGACGTGGTAAAAACCGCCGACCATATCATCGACATCGGCCCCGAAGGCGGTGACGGCGGTGGGCGGATCGTGGCCACCGGCACGCCAGAAAAGGTGGCCGGCGCAAAGGACAGCCACACGGGCCGCTATCTGGCCGACATGCTGGGCGTTGCGCGGGTGGCAGCGGAATGACCTGGGCCGTCGCCTGGCAACGCGCCGAAGGGGCGGGCGTTCTGATCGGATCGCTGGCGCTCGCCTGGGCATTGGGCGCGGGGTGGAGCTGGTGGGTCGCGCTGCTGATCTTTTTCGCGCCGGACCTGACTTTCGCCGGATACCTCGCCGGGTCCCGCATCGGGGCCGCAATCTACAACCTGGCGCATCTTTATGCGACGGGGGCGCTGATGCTTGGGGCCGGGCTGCTGTTCGGCCTGCCCGCGCTGGCCTTTGTCGGCGCACTTTGGCTGGGCCATGCGGGGTTTGATCGCGCTCTGGGTTACGGGCTGAAACTGCCGGGCAGCTTCAAGGAAACCCATCTGGGCAACCTATAGACTCAGTTGACCGCCCGGTTCGCCTGATCGGTCACACGTTCCAAAACCTCGCGCGTGCGGCTGTCGACGCGGTAAACCTCTTGCTCCACCCGGAAATACATCCAGCCGTCTTTCGGCTGCGGCAGGCCATAGCGGCGCGTGTTCATCAGGATGTAATAGGTGTCGGGAAGGGTGTCGCCGATCTGTACAGGATAGACCCGCTCGGGCGCTTTCTGGAACTTCGCGCTGCCGGAACTCAACGCGCCCGCGCCAATCCCGAACCGGCTTTCGGCGGCGGTTGCGCATTTCGCACCGGATCCGGCGGTCAGGCAGGCCTGCGCCGGTGTGCCAAGAAGGCAAAGAATGAAGATCGCGCGCCACATGGGGCAAGACTCCCCCAAAAAACACCTGACCGTCAAGCGCCCGTGGTGCGGCCTTCGATTTCGTCGGCGTTTTTGATCAGCCGCTTGGCCGCCAATTTCATCACATACAATCCGAAGGCCGGGTTTTGATAGAACAGGCGCATGAACCCCGCTTCGTCCACGGACATGACCTCGCAATCTGTCAGGCAGGTGGCCGTGGCCGTTCGACGCTTCTGATCGGAAAAGAACGCAATTTCACCGAACAATGCCCCGTCCGAGATTTCTGCGCCAACCTCATCAAATCGGATTCTGCCGCTTTTGAGGTAAAACAGGTTGTCCGGCGGGTCGCCAATGCGAAAAACTACATCGCCAGCGCAATAGGTCGAAGGCCGCAACAGTGGTTCAAGGAATTTCAGCGGATCTGAATCATCTGTTCGCGCCACACGCATCATCCGCGTCTGCAACACGATCTCCCACAGGCGATAACAGTTGAACGGAAGCAGGATGGCATGAAGGACAAGTGTGGGCAGAATCCATTCTATCGCACTGAAAATGATGAAGAAGACATTGGCGCAAATGGCAACCGTGCGCAACGGCAGCATCGTGCGCATGGAATAGGCGCCCAATGTCATCAGGGCCGCAAGCCAGCCAGCGATTGTCGCAATCTCGCTCACGTTATCACGCGCGCGGGCAATAGGTTCGCAGGGCGATCAGCCCGGGTCGGCCCGGTATTCCACCCGCAAAAATGGTTCACGCAGCCAGATCCACCCAGACCGGCACGTGGTCGCTTGGTTTTTCGCGCCCGCGCGCGAAGGCGTCGATCTGACAGTCGGTCAGAAGGTCGGCGCATTGCGGGGTCATCAGGAAATGGTCGATGCGGATGCCGTCGTTTCGCTGATATGCCCCGGCCTGATAATCCCAGAACGAATATTGCTCTGGCAGCTGATTGCGGGCGCGAAACGCCTCGGTAAAGCCCAGGTTGACGATCCGGCGGTACGCCTCTCGGGTTTCGGGGCGGAACAGCGCGTCATCGCGCCAGGCCTCTGGGCGGGCGGCGTCAATTGCGGCCGGAATGACGTTGTAATCGCCCGCCATCAGGGCGGGTTCTTCCAGCAATAACAATTGCCTGGCGCGCACCTCCAGCCGTTTCATCCAGGCGAGCTTATAGCCATATTTCGGCCCCGGCGCCGGGTTTCCGTTGGGCAGGTACAAGCCGCAGACCCGGATCGGCACGGCACCCATCACGGTCGCCTCGATCCAGCGCGCCTGTTCGTCGGTATCATCACCGGGCAGCCCACGGGTCACGTCTTCCAACGGCAGTTTCGACAGGATCGCAACGCCGTTGAACCCCTTTTGCCCATGGGTTTCGACGGTATAGCCGCGATCCTCAAAGATCTCGCGCGGGAAAGCCTCGTCGACGGATTTGATTTCCTGCAGCAGGGCCACATCCGGCGCGGCCTCATCCAGCCACTCGGGCAGGGCGTTGATCCGGGCCTTGATGCCGTTGATGTTGAATGTCGCGATTTTCATGCGCCATGTATTGCCCGCCGCGCGACCGGGGGCAAGTTCTGAACACGCAGATGCAACCAGGCACTCCTCTTTGTCCTCACCTTTTTCAAATACTCCGGGGAGGTCTGGAGGGGCTGGCCCCTCCAGCCACCGCCCGCGGCCACGAACCGACGGATTTAAGATCCGGAGGCCCCGTTCCAACAGCCCTTACATCGAAAAACTGGTGCCGCAGCCGCAGGAACTGGTCGCATTCGGGTTCTCGATCACGAAGCGTGCACCGATCAGTTCTTCGGAGAAGTCGATCACGGCATTGGCCAGAAACGGCAGCGATACTGCATCCACCACGACCCGCTCTCCACCGCCTTCCAGCACCAGATCATCCTTGGCAGGGTCATCCAGCTTGATCTCATATTGGAACCCGGAACAGCCGCCGCCCTCGACCGCAACACGCAGCGCCTTGCCATCGGCATTGGCGCCAATCTCGGCCAAACGCTCGAACGCGCGGGGGGTCACTTTTGGGGGCAGGGTCAGCATGGTGTCCTCCGGCTTGAGAATCGAATATATGAACCGGGGGACGGGGCGACAAGACGAAGGCGAATGTGTGCGCGATTATGCAGTATTTCCCGAAGACAGCCGGGGGCGGCTTTATTCGGAAGACGAAAGCGCGTTCAGAACGTGTTTTCAACGGGATCGGGACCGGATCATCCACGCCAGCGCGTTTCGGCGGCTGAAGCACAAGACGCAAGTCTTCGTCGAACATGAGGGCGATTATTTCCGCACCCGTCTGACCCATTCGATCGAGGTTGCGCAGGTCGCCCGCACGATCGCCGGGGCGCTGGGTCTGAACACCGAACTGACGGAGGCTGTGGCCCTGGCCCATGACCTGGGTCATCCGCCGTTCGGGCACACGGGGGAAGAGGCGCTGGACCGCCTGATGGAACCCTGGGGCGGCTTTGATCACAACGCGCAGGCGATCCGCATCGTGACCGCGCTGGAACGCCACTATGCCGATTTCGACGGGCTGAACCTGACGTGGGAGGCGCTGGAGGGGCTGGCCAAGCACAACGGCCCCGTTACTGGCGACGTGCCGCTGGCCCTGGCCGAGTACAACGCGCGCCATGACCTGGAACTCGACACCCACGCCAGTGCCGAGGCGCAGGTCGCCGCGATTTCAGACGATATCGCCTATAATAATCACGACCTGCACGACGGGCTGCGCGCCGGTCTGTTCACCGATGATGAGGTGGCTCAGCTGCCGATCGTTGCGCCCGCTTATGAGGCGGTTGATGCGCTCTATCCTGGTCTGGCCGCCGACCGGCGGCGGCACGAGGCGCTGCGCCGGGTGTTTGGGGCGATGGTTGCGGATGTGCTGGGGGCCTCGCTGGAAGAACTGACCGAGCTGCGCCCCGAAACGGCGGATGATGTGCGCGGCGCGGGCCGCCCGATTGTGCGGTTTTCGCCCGATTTATGGACCGATCTGCAACAGATCCGCCGCTTCCTGTTTGATCGCATGTACCGCGCGCCCAGTGTGATGGTCGAACGCGCACGGGTCACCAAGGTGGTCGACGCGCTGTTCCCGCTGTTCATGGAGCAGCCGGATCAAATGCCCGAGGAATGGCGATCAGATGTTGAAGGCGCAGATGACGCAGCCCGCGCCCGGATCGTGGCGGATTACGTATCCGGCATGACAGATCGGTTTGCCTTGCAGGAGTGGGAGCGTTTGTGCGATTAGGGAATTGTAGACGGTGTTCCTATATACCTGAGTGAACTACTCAACATTAGGTGAGCCATGACCCAGACAGTCAAAAAGCCCATGGTCCTCAGGGCCGAGAAACTGAACGCATGGCTAAACCGCCGCAGCGTCTGGTTTGTCGCGGGCGTCGTCGCCGTTGTCGGGGTCGGAGCCTGGTTCTGACGGACCGCTTGCCGCACTCTCAGCTTCAGGATTTTGCGCTGCCTTGACCTGTTGGGTCAGGTCAGAGTCATCGGGTTCAGAGGGTTTTGGGCCGGGGGTTCCGCCATCCCCACCTTCATCCCCATCTCCATCTCCACCTCCACCTCCATCTCCATCGTCGCCGTTGTCGCCGCCACCATTTCGCGCCGAATCCTGCAACAGGAAGAAAGCCGCCGCGACGAACAGACCCAGGTGGATATTGCCAATGATTGCTTCGCTGGCCGCGATAAGCTGGGGGTGTCCAGCAGCGGGCGCATAGTCGCCGTATCCCAGGGTCGAAAACGTCACCATCGAAAAATATGTCGCCGTCAGCGCGTTCATCACCAAGCCGCTTTCCCCGTCGACCCCGGTCTGGGCGAAATACAATGCGAAAGCGACAATTGTCAGCATCGCCGAAACCCCGATGCGCAGCAGGTATTCCTGAATGTTCAGGGTCCGCGGTGTCGGCGCAGCGGGAAGCAGAAAAACCAGCATCACGAAATAGAAAACCGCAACACCCACCAGAATCAGCAGAACGGGCAGCGGCAAGTCGGTCAACGGCGGCACCAACCCGAAGCTGGTGTTGACCAGCAACAGCAGGATCAAAAACCAAATCGCCAGCCCGGCAAGCGTGAATCCTTCGGGTCTTTTCAAATCAACAGTCCGCGCAATGTGTCAATCAAACAAGATAAATCCTACCGCGGAATTGCGCCCATGTCATGCCATGGTAAACCCTGAGCCCGATCAGGGAATCAATCAAATGAACATATTCGCCGAAATCCGCACCCTCGTTCTGGAATCCATCGATGCGCTGGTGTCCGAAGGCACGCTGCCGCCGGGGCTGAACGATGGGCCGGTGACGGTGGAACCGCCGCGCGATGCCGCCCATGGCGACATGGC